>LAZR01000047.1_pt1 | contig 181132 bp, 177 predicted proteins | sample 329461 | NCBI WGS metagenome assembly LAZR01 (sample SAMN03002196, study PRJNA259156) | marine sediment metagenome | biome: sea floor; feature: Hydrothermal impacted sediments; material: marine sediment; isolation source: Loki non-amplified sample from Loki's castle hydrothermal vent sediment ...
CTTCATCGTAAATCTCCTCAGATACCTTGCCGAGAAAATTCCACTTTTGAACACCGCTAATTTTAGGGGGGATTACCGTCGAACCGCAAATGGCGGGACTGTGGCAAAGGGACACGCAGCACTTGAGCGAGAAGCCGTCCAAAGCTCAAATCAGGAGAAATGGAGATGCTGGCTCGAAATCAGAAGGCTCGAACGAGAAAAATATCGTCTCTTAATCGCTGAGGATCTCGCGGATGAAAGGGAGAAAGCTCGCAGAGAGAGGACTTCGAAAGAGAGGCACCGGATTGCCAAAGCCAAGACCGCAGAAGATCAGCGAGTTGCCATCGAAGCGGCGACATCTATAGATAGGATTGGCAACGATAACAATGCGCTTGCGGCAGCTTTGGCCTGGGCGCGCAGCGGTGCAGAGGCCCCTCGAAATCCTCCAAATGCAGACCGTATGCCCAGTCGAGATGGTCAGACACCACCCGGCGATGCTGCACCGGAATGGGAAGATTTCAATGAGGAGATCGATCCTGAAACTTTCGTTTCGCCGAATGTGGAAGACCCACCCTATCGGCTCAGACGTATCGGACGACAATCGCACAGCGGGCGTAGTCAGCGCGTGCGCGACTGACCACACCCGAACGCCTTAGCCCAACCGGATAAAGGCATTCGCCCACGTCAATCTTTTTTAGATGGCGAGCGACCCTTATCAAACACTGGCTGGCATCCCGTCAGTCTCCTCACCCGGACGCAATATCGGGTCCTCCGTGGACTTCGGATCGACTTTTTTTGCGACAGGTTTACGAGCGTTAGCATTTCTTGCCCGCGTGGTTTGCTTGGGCTTTGTTTTGGGCGCGGCCCTCGGCTTTGGCACGACGGACATGGACTCAACTTGCTCTTGGGCCTCAAGCGCCGTTTCCATCCAATACTCCAATTGGGATTTCAGCTTGTTCAATTCCACCAAATGTTGGTTTTGCGCCAGCTGCATCTGCCTGACATGGTCGGATGTAAGGCCCTGCACATACCCTGAAAAAAGTTTTTGAATTGTAGAATCCAATATCGCAAGCCCCGCGCTCAATGCCGCTGTGACATCTGATGGTAATTCTTCGCTTTCTACAGCAGGGCCCACAACCCTTGACGCTTGATGTGCTGTCCAGATGTCTCGGACGCGATCAAACTTTCCTCGGCTACCGAGAGCTTTGTAAACCTCCCAAGGCTCAATTGCGGCAGCTGGGTTCGCCGCCTCGAGTTCTTCTCCAGTTGCAATTATCGCATCGTGGGTATTGATTGTCTTCGCCATGTCATTCTCCTTGTTGCTGACAAAAAGGAACTGGTGCTGATCCAGCGATGACGGAAATGATTTCTGAACTTTTTTACCTACTGACCTCTGACCACTGGTCAAGTAAGTGAGTGAGTAAGCAAGTTATTGGTAACTAGTAGTTAGTAAGTATGTTTGTTTGCTAGTAACCGAAACGCTGGCCCATTTGTGGAGAAGACTTGGATTGAAAGAAGGAAACAAGCTTGACCCAGACACCAAATTACAGCAGCGGAAGTTCGCTGCGAAAGCGAAACTTCGGCGGTAGCACTTTAGAGCGGACATTCAATTTACTGTTCTGCAATCAGTGTGTTTTCGGTCCGAGTTCATGTGATGAACCAGCGACGATCTGAGGTATTGGAAAAACTGAAAGGATCGGCCGGTGCAAGCTCGTTTAGACCGGGCTAACTTCGATCCGTTGCGTCGGCCTGCCCAAAAAGAACCGCAAAATGTCGCTCGGCAACTTCGATAAATGCCTGCCTCTGTTTATCGGCGAGGGCTGACAATTCATTCGCTCTGTCGATGGCTTCGGATACGTGTTTGGGGACATCAAAGTCGTGGTGTATGCTTGGATCAAAAATGCAGTAGAGATTATGATTGGCTCTTAAATAGCCACCCTGCGCCGCCAAGTGATCAGCCAACTCCAGCATTGTTTCCCGCATCGATGTGAACGGCGTAGCGATCTCTGAAGTCTGAAACTGCCTTTCGGGAGCAGACCATTTATCAACAAACTGGCCCATTTCAGAGTTTAGGTTGCTGGGATATGATCCACCAAAATTGTGCTGGCTCAGAAAGTAAGCCAGCCGAGTGCCGGTACCAAACACTTTGAGGACATCACGGTAGATTCTGAAATCTCGGCGTAGCACAGCCTGCCTCTGCGACATTTCAGCAGATCTTGTCGATTCTGCTTCAGCGCGAATACTTTTCTCAGCAGTCATTTCCACGGCATGAACGGCAAAACTGTACAAGAGCGACATACCTATCAAGATCACGCCCGCCCATATCCCGAGGTTGCTATCTGTTTCGCTCCATGCAGGCGGTTCAGTGTTTGTGAAGCTCGCCATCAGCAGTTGAAGCGCCCAAGCAATAAGGCCATTAAGCAGGTAGCTGTCGAGAACGAGAGCAGCGCCAACTGCAATAACCGTATTAGTCACTTTGCGGTGATGAGCAGGAAAGAAAATTCTGACTAAGAACTTTCCAAAATTCTTTACCCATTCAGGAAATTTCAAACTCCGCCTCCGTTATCTGCCGCTGAGGTTGAAGTTCAGCAGTCGGTACATCTCGAAGTCATTCGTCCAGTCCACTCCGCAGTCGTTGCAGGCATCGGGCATTTTGCGGTTGCCCCGCCGCTTGGACGGCGCTGATACCTCTTTGGTGACTACCACACGACCTGTCTCGGCAATGGCGTAAGCCACGATGAAGGCATCACGTCCGATCTTGTCCAGATCAACATCGGTGAACATGGGCTCATTTCCTTCATACCCCTGCGCTACTACCTGCTGTACGAGCGCCGGGTCGGGCGTCTCTTCAAGAAACAGTGAGGTCCTCACATCGGTGTCTTTTGCCCATTGCGCCAGCGCGTCATCACCAGCAGTGATCTCGTCATAAATCTCCGGCGGAATCTTTGTGTTGCCTTTCTGACCCTGCTCCATGAGCCAATCCCAAAACTGAGGCACTCGGTCGATGGGGTAGAAGTCCCCATGCGCTCGGATAAGCACGTTCGCGTCTATCAGATACATCAGCTGGCACCCGACACAAAGGTGCCATGGTTGTTCTCGAAGTGTCTCAGCATCGGTTCGACTGCATGAGGTTTGGCACCGAGCACGGACGCGGCTTTGGTATGCGACAGAGTGTTACTGCGCACCGTGCGATGCACGAGTGAAACCAAAGCATTGCCCAGCGAGAACTGCTTGACGATACGCTGGTTTGGGCCGCCTCCTTCGCGTTCTCGCTCGCGCTTCAGGTTTGCCTGCCACCGAGTGTAAAACTCCGACCGCAGCGTCTCGTAGGCCCCAGCGCTCAGGTCGCCTTCCCGGTTCAGGCGATAGGCCACCATCGGCTCGCTGACGGACCAACGGGTCGCAATCTGCTCGACTGCGAACCTCGCACCCTCAAGGTCATTAGCTTCGAACGGTGCCACGCCCCGGCGGTAGGCTCCATTCGGCAGGAGGAACTCACCAGCCACGTCGTTACAGAAGCGTTCGATCCGCGCATCCTCCGTCTTCGGAGCACCCATCGACACAGTGCCGCTGACGCCGCCCTGCCCAAGCAGGATGTGTACGAGCTCGTGCACCAGCGTGAACACGCGGGCCGCCCGCGCGTCCTTGGAGTTGATGATGACGAAAGGTGCTACCGGATCGGCAATAGTGAAGCCACGGAACACGCTGGCAGGGATGGAGTAGTGATGAGAGCCAAGATCGCCGAGTACCAGCACGAAAATACCCGCGTCCTCGGCAGCCTCGCGCAGACGCTTGAACAGCGTCTCTGATGGACCTTTGCGTAGTGCAAGCGGGTTGAAGTTCAGTATGGCCGAGAGAGCACCAACAGCGTGCTTCACCCCCTGCCGCATAGCGATGGATCCGACGAACGGCAGCGATGCCGCTTCATCTTCGTCTTCGAGCAGCTCGCGCACCAACTCCTGCCGCACCTGCACATCGCGTAGCAGAGTGTCGAGCATCGCGTTCTCACGACGTGTGCGGGCATCGGGAGACTGTCTGAAATCGTGCCCTCGGGCTGCCTTACGCGGCGGCTCGGCCATGTAGAATGTCAGGAGCGGCCTACGGTACACTTTGGCCATGTCATTGAGCTGGTTGCGGGTCGGTGCCTTTTCGCCGCTTTCCAGTGCCGCCAGCTTGTCTGCCGCAGTGCTCTTCGCGCTGGTCGACAACGTCAGTTTGGCCGCAGCCTCGTCGAGACCGAAGCCAGCAATCTCTCGGGCCCATACGAGGATGTGAGGGTTAACTGCAATAGTCATGGCTTAGTGGTCTGCTCCTGATCCTGAGCTTAGTGTCGTTTTCACCGTATGCTCAAAGCGATATTTTTTAGGATTTGCCAAATAGTTACAAAAGTGGCGACGAGACGCAAGGTAGTAGGTCGGACGGTGCAGGTTGAGATCGATCCATATATTTAGTCATAACTTGTTGATCATGTTCGTTGGGGTTTATCCGCTTCATTCAGCAAGGGCATGGCAATCGCGAGGAACCATGGTAAATACAACCCCTTTCTCTAAGATGGATGACGTGCCCATGACTTGCTTCCGTATCGACGAAAGCGGCTACACTGGATTTGACTTGCTTAACGCCGACCAGCGGTTTCAGGGCGCGAGCGCGATTGCCATTGATAACGACGACGCTGGACGGCTGATCAAAGAGCATTTTCCACGCCTGCAGGCAACGGAACTCAAGTATGGTGCCCTGTCGCGACGCGCTTCCAATCATCCGCGCCTCCTTGGTCTGTTGAAAGACCTTCTGAGCGATTTCGATTGTGTGACCTATGTGGCCGACAAGCGATTTATGCTGACGCTCATGTTCGTCGATTACTCGGTCGAGCCCTATTGCTATGAGCGCGGCATTAACCTTTACGAAAACGGCCAGAACTACGCGATGGCCTCCATGCTTCACATGGCTGGGCCGACCCTTCTGGGTAAGACAGAGTTTGCGGCGCTGATGGACGCTTTTCAACGGGCGATGAAAGAGAAGAACCCGCAATCGCTCCGGAAATTGGTTGAAGCGGCCCGCGCCGCTAATTGGAGAGAGATGCCCGAAGTTCTTGGTCCGCTCGCACAATATGCAGATCGCGACTGCCTATCGGCCATTGCTACACCCGGCGTCTCTACCGATATTGCCATTGTGGTCCTGCTATCGCTGATCACGCGCATGGAAGTCATGGCCGAGGGTGTCTATCGGGTTGAGCATGATCAGTCCAAGAACCTCTCGACCTATCACAACCTCCTGCAGCGGTACATCAATCACGACGAGGAGGTGGAATTCCGCGCTACTGAAATCACCTCGCTGCGGTTTCCCCTTAAGCTCGATGAGGTCACGCAAGTGGACTCGAAATCAAGTCCTGCGGTCCAACTCGCCGATGTCATGATCGGTGCTGCAATCGAAGCTGGCAATGCCCTCACGGGCTTGCGGCCTCGTGGGGTGGACCCAGAGGCTTTAATGCCACTTTATCGCGAGGATCAGTTCATCCATATGCTGCCATCTATAGATTTTGAGGAACAACGGCGGTTTCGCTCAGGGAGTCAAAACAGCCAAGCTATTGATTATTTGGCATCAAACATCTTCGGAAAGCAGCGCTGAAACGCCTGCAGAACAAATTATGAGAAGCTCAGCGCAGCCCAGCGTCGCCAAGCAGATCTTCAGGCCGCTCGCAGCCCATCAGTAGTTCGTCCAGTAGTTCCTTAGATATGGTCATCGTCCTTGCTCCTCACAGGAAGCATGGACCAGATCGCAGTTACACAAAAGAACGGACACTCTCAGGTCTGCTCAGTGCAGGAGGCCGCCGCGCAATGTCATTGGAAAATCTCAGCTACATTGCTTGTCGATTGACCACAATTTTCAGGTGCTCGACCGGATTGAGAGAGTTTATTTTAGTATCCACGCTTTCGTCTAACCCCCCCGTCTTCCAGACGGGATCGATTCAGCGCGAATATCATGCAATAATCCACTGGCAAGCATTGCGTCTTCCATTGTCTTTACCACATCGTCTGGTCGACGAAATACTGATTCAAAGTGCTGACTGGACCGCTGCGCCTGCGGGTGCGCGACATCTGCCGTCAGGTGTGTCGCGAGAACGAGGTCCAAATCTTGCGCGGGGTACTGTCGAGCGATCATGTCCACATGTTCGTCTTGGTGCTGCCGAAGCTCGCCGTCTCGGATCTGGTGCGCAAGATGAAGGGCCGTTCGTCTCACAAAGTGCAACGGGAGTTTCCAGCCATCCGAAAGCGCTAATGGGGGTGCCGGTTTTGGGGCAGGGGGTATTTTTCAACTGCCAACGGCGCCATCACGGAAGACATTGCATTTCAGTATCTTGATAACCACATCGCTGATCCTACCGACGCCAGCCGGTAGTTGTTCAGCCCGATGCTGTAATGGGATGAAAATACGGCTTAACACATTATGCTGACCGGCATCCGTGACCGTATCAACTCAATGAGTGCACGGTTCGTGGCGGACATCTCTTAACGAAGCAAGACCAACCAACTACTGAAATCCAGAGCCTAAGTTCCGGTTCGATTAACTTCAGATGCACCAGTCTTAAGCCGATCAATCAAAGTCTGCAGAACCGGCTTTAGGTAGTCGAGAGGAATGGTACCTAAGTACTCGCAGTCCTCAAATGAAGGATGATCAGAGACGTCTGCGTTGTGCTCCGAAGTCACCAGCCATGTCTGTTCAGAGCTATCAAGCTTTCGGAGTCCCCCAATAATTTCTTTCGGGACTTCTTCACCGTATCCACCTTCCGGCACTCCACTCTGGGAGAGGGCCAGCATAAAAGTATCCGATCCGCGGAACTTTCCATTCATTAAGCGAATAGCAACACAACACGGTCGATCCTTTTCAGGTTCGCCGTGTTCACCCTGTCGCAACCAAACGTAGGGATAATAGTACACATCGCCAGTTTGCGGCTTAGAGCCTGGCAAGCTCCGCCTCCAGCATGTCTGCAAGCTCAATACGATCTCGCTCTGACATGGTGTTGAACGAACTAACCTTCTGGTTGGGGCGGCGACCCGCAGACTGAGTCTTACGAGCAAGTTCCGACACGCGAACCTTAGGAGTACGCTTGCGCACCTCAAACATGCCTTGCGACATGGATTCCACGAATTTCATCACTGCAGCCATTTTGGACCTCATTTCTAAACTGAACATGGCGGTAGCCAGCCCTTCAGTCAAGTACTTTGCCTCATGCGAGTTAAAGTCGTGTAACCGCAGGGCGTTCAATTCTACAACCAGCAGTGCCCCCTCGGAGTTCCCATAAAAGGACTTTCCAAAACGTGCTCGCGCAGCCCTTCAAAGCACCAAAGCTTACGCTATCACACCAGTCCTTGGGGCGACAAGCGCCTCACTTAGTAGACGATGACATCTGAACCTGGTTTTTTGAGACCAAACAGGTGCTGGAAGAAGTCCCTGCCATCGCATTGGTCTGACATAAGCCACGCGCCACTTAAATGGCAACTATGGGTAGGTTGGGCCAAGACCTGCGAAGTCGAGCCCTCACTTTGCAAAGCTCGTTACCTACGCCCATCTACCGTTGGTACCACGTGCGCGTCACAGGTCAGGTCTCATGCAATGCCGCAGCGGGTTCATTTTTCATCTGCAATGGGCACCTCATGATTGACGATAGAGAACCCGCAGTTATCAATATCTAACCTTCATCTCAAAATGCGCACCGTTTCGGACTACCGACACCATCGGTCCAAAGCGCCAATGCTGTGGAGCGGCTTTGGCAAAGGGCCGCATACGCAACGCGGCACCGATAGTGGCTTCTGGCGGCTCCACACCTCTGACTCCCACATGCGTAACTTCATAGTTATCTTAAGTGGGAGTCATGGCGGACAAGATACTGAAAAGTATACTCTTTGTTGAAATTCAAAATCCCCCGCCGCGAGGCGTGCCGGTTCGAGTCCGGCCTTGGGTACCACCTTGTTTCGACAGGGTTTTCCGTGAATTATAGTTTCGACCAGTGATGTGGTTTCGTATCGGACTGCTTTCGAAGTCGCGCGTTCGTTCGACTTCTGTGCCGATGGTGGGATTGTGCTGGACTGGTACAACAATCGCAGTCTTAGCAGGCTGGTTGTCATGTCGCCTGAGGTCGATCCAATGGCCCTGCAAAGATAATTTTGCGTCAAAAATGATGTAATTATTGCTTTGCAGTCGGGAAATGCGGCTGTTCGATGCCGCTGCACGATCACAGTCTCGTATTGAAAACGGGCTGTTTCAACGGGATTTCCCTTATCATCTGAGCCGTTGACTACTCTTTCGCCCAGCAGATGATTCGGACGTGTCAGCAAACACTACCTACATTTTTTGAAGAAATCCTCGTTGGTACGCCCTATTGGTTCCATTCTGTGCTTTTTAGAAATGGCGCATATCGGTATAGTTGAATTTGTGGGCACGCGGTGCTTTCTGTATCAGATATCGAAACAATAAATATCTACTCCGGAACGATAGTTCGGTTCTCTATTATTTTTCGATATTTTCGGCAGTTGGATGAGTATCCGTTCAGATGAATTGGAAACAATGCACTACCTATGAGTGTGCAGCCATTCATTTCATCCTGACGAAACATGACCGAAAAGTGGCGTATCAGCACTTTCTTGCCACTTTCCTCTTTCTACATAGCTGACCGAGGCGTATTTATGGGCCTGCCCAACTGGGGGGCAAAGTTTTTAGGTTTCGGGGGCGACCGCATTGAACGCGCAAGTTGTGCGGGGAAGATGTGTCGCTCGGCTCTTCGGAGATCGTTGGATACACCACTGTCGATTGCTCGGCAGAGGGCGGCCTTGTTTGGCTGTCTCTCCCTCCAGAACGGTAAAGTTCTTTGCGCGTCGTCAATGGCCGCGAAGCATTGTTAGGGGGTTAGTGTTCGCCATTTTGCGATGGCCCGCCATATCGGTGGAAAACGGGAGAGACCGATGGGATCACATGTCTACCTAACGCGAAAGCCAGACCGGCTGGTTAAAGGCGAGGACGCAACGCTGCGTTGCGGCAGGCGCGCCGCTTTCGCCTTTTTTAAATCCCCAAACCGCCGCCGTCGGATCACGTCAAGAACACAAATGCCCCATACCCAGTTGATTACAGATTTAAACAATGGACGCCGCGCTTTTTGTCCTGCACCGCTACGCGCCCAGCCGTGGCGGTGCGGACAGGGCGGCACCGCGTCTGACATTAAATATCTCGCGCCTTTCTGGCGCACCACGAACTGATGAGCTTCGCCCGTGAACGGGCACATTACTATTTTGGGCTGACGGTACCCACCGCAGCGTGCCCGAGCAAATTTTGGAGACGACTGATATGACCATTTTTTTGAACAAGCTATGGCTTTTTGGTAAAACCAGCACCGCCGAGGCCGAAAAAACGGCGACCGAGGCTCCGAGCGAGGGGCCGAACGGGATTGTGGATGGTAACCAACAAGACAACCTGATCGATGCCAGCTATACAGACGACCCCCATGGTGACCGCGTTGATGCAAATGATGCGGTGTTTGGCTATGCCAACAACGACGACATCATCCTTGCGCGCGGCGGGAACGATACCGTTAAGGCGGGTTTAGGCGATGACACAGTCGTGGCAGGGTCGGGCGATGATTTGGTCGAAGGTGGCAGTGGTGATGACATCCTGATCGGTGACGGTGCGACCAAGGGTACCTATGGCGACAACCGCGAGAGTTTCGAATGGTCCAAGGCACCAGATCCTTCCGGCGACGGGTCCGAGATCGATGATGACGATTCCCTCAAAGGCGGGTTCACCCAGAACACCGGTTCCGTCAATGTAACGTTCGATCTGAAAAGCTTCTCGCCCAACAATCATGCCTCGCAGGAATTCAGCGATCGTGACCAGTTTACGGGCAACATCGATAGCGGTTCCGAAGTAATCAACGACGAGAGCTCCTTTGAATCGCTGGCAAACTGCACCGGTGAGACGAAGTTCGAGCTCCGTTTCGATCAGGCCGTCGGCAACGTATCGTTCAACGTGAATGATATCGACAACAATGGTGCCGTTAAGGTTCTGGCCTATGATGCGTCAGGGAATATGATCGATGTCGACCTGATTGCGAACAGCAGCTCCAGCGGTGTGAAACTGACTGACAGCGATGGCAAATTCGGTGTCGATACCGCAACCAGCAAAGGTGGCGACGACTACCCCTCTGATAGCAAATATTCGGTTAACGTCTCGATCGACGGCCCCGTATCGCGCATTGAATTCATTCACACAGGTGCGACCAGCGGCAATTCAGGCGTGAACGTGACCGACGTGTTCTTTGACAGCCCCGTGGCCGCGCTGCCCGATGATGACGGCACCGTTGGCAACGACACTCTGGACGGCGGCGAAGGGGATGACATCATCTTTGGCGACAGCGCTGGCCTGACCAAGGCGGAGCCTGTGTCCAAAGGGGTCGATCCTGTGACAGGTGCAGATCACACTGTTTTGACGTGGGACTTGTCGAATGTCACCGTCGCTGGCGGCTCTAGCCCGTTCCGCGATAGCGATACCGGCACCAGCGATCTGGCGGGTAAATCATTTACTATTAACGATAATTCGGCCCCGGTAGCTGTTGGCGTCAAGGACGGGGACGACTCGTTGAATGACAACGATGGTACGCAGACCCTTGTTCAAACCACCAAGCTGAACGGCAACACCGAATACGCAGGGGATAAATTCATCCCCGAATATTCCTATGTTGTGCGTCCCTCGGACGCCGTGGATTCCTCGCAGGATGTGACCGTTTACGTGATGAACTTTGACGGTACGGATGCCGTCGGGATCGTGACAGACAAACCGCTTGAGGTTGGTAAATCCTATGATTTCGTCAGCCACAGCTCTGACCTGCCGTCGATCAAATACGACCACATTGCGAACACCTACACCACGCCCGGCGATGCGACATCGCCGACAGACGGGCTGGCCGGTGGCGACGATGTGCTGACCGGCGGTGCCGGTAATGACACGATCTTTGGCGAGGGTGGCAACGACGATATCGAAGGCAACGAAGGCGACGATTACCTCGAAGGTAACGGCGGCGATGACACCATTTCCGGTGGCAGCGGCAAGGATACGATCTACGGTGACAACAACACCGATGATGGATCATCTGGCGGCACGAAAGAGCGCGAGAGCTTTGAGTGGGACAAGGCACCTGACCCCCACGATACCTCTGCTGTCGACAATAATGACAATCTGGGTGGTGGCTTTGTTCAGGACACGGGCAACGTCAATGTGACCTTCTCGGTCACGGGCAGCAATAAAACACCCGAGACGACATTCTCGACGGACCAGCAAAAGGTGCATTCGATCACTGGCGACGGTCAGGCGACCAATGCCAACAGCTCTTTGGCCTCGCTGGCGAACCAGGATGGCGAGAGCGCGACATATCGTTTGGATTTCTCCAAGGATGTGACCAACATTAGCTTCCGCATCAATGACATTGATAACGCGTCGAAAGTCGTCATCGTGGCGGTTGGTCCCGATGGGACACGCACACCGATCAAGGTCGATGCAGGCAGCGGCATCAATGCCCATAACCAAGACGGCGTTGGCGGTTACGAAACGCTAATCAGCGGCGGTGATAATGGCCCCGATACCGATCCCGACCACTCTGCCCTGGTGAACATCGAAGGCCCGGTCGATTACCTCGAGATTACCCACACGATGGTTCAGGATCTGTCGGAGGGCAATCACGCGGGCATCAACATCACCGATGTCTATTTTGACGCACCCGTAGGTAGCATTGACGATGGCGCGGGCAATGACCTGTTGATGGGCGACGAGGGCGACGACTTTATCGACGGTGGCGCAGGCGACGACACGCTGTTCGGCGGCGATGACGACGATACGCTGATCGGCGGTGACGGGGATGACCAGCTGACCGGTGGCGAGGGCAAAGACAAGATCAGCGGTGGCGCAGGCAAGGATACCATATTTGGCGGCAACTATGGCGATGAGGTCGACGGCGGCGCAGGCGGCTTCGATACAGACCCGGACTTGAACACCGACGATGACACGCTTGATCTGACTGGCCTCAATTTCCGCCTGCGTGATCTGGAACCAGATAGCAACGGCAATGGTCAGAACGGTACTGTTGACCTTTACAATGCCGATGGCAGCTCTGCTGGATCGTTCAAGTTCACCGAGATCGAACACATCATCGGCGAGGAGATGGCCGGTCCGGTTGATGGTCTGGACAGCGGCGAAACCATGCTTCCGGAATATACCGACGCGCAGGGGGACCAGATCGACGGTACCGACGGTGACAACGATACGATCTTTGGCAACGGCGGCGACGACACGATCGACAGCGGTCTTGGCGACGATACCGTTGACGGCGGGTCGGGCGACGACACCTTCACGCTGACTGATGGCATTGATAACGACGTTATCATCGGCGGCGAAAGCGGCGAAACCACAGGCGACGTGATCGACAGCACGGCAGTGGATGATGATCTGACAGTCACTTTCACAGGTGACGAGGAAGGGACACTGACCAACGGCCCGGGCAACACTGCGTTCTCGGAGATCGAGAAGCTCGAACTGGGTGGCGGTGATGACACGGTCACAGGTTCTGGCGGTGACGAACATGTCTTGACCGGCGACGGGAACGACGTGGTGAGCGCCGGTAGCGGCGATGATACAATTGATGGTCAAGGCGGCGATGATACCATCGACGGTGGTGGCTATGATGACAGCCTGATCGGTGGTGAGGGCAGTGACTCCCTTGTTGGCGGATCGGGAAATGATGTGCTGATCGGCAACAATTCGGGTGTGATCGGCGTACCGGATGCTGACATCCCCCTCATTGACACGCCAAAAGATCAGGATACCAATCCCTACGATGATAGGGACACGTTGATTGGTGGACGCGGCAATGACACCATCGATGGCGGCGATGATGCCGACTATATCGACGGTGGCGCGGACGATGATTTAATCGAAGGCGGTGTCGACAATGACACGATCCTGGGCGGCGGCGGCAACGACACCATCACCGATATTCAAGGCGCGGACAGTATCCATGCTGGCGACGGCGATGATTATGTCAATGCGGGTACGGATACGTTCTCTGACTACAAGAATGACCAACCGTTCCTGATTAACCCGATTACCGGCGCGTCCTATCCGAACCCATTCTATGGTAAAGGCGATCCGAACACGGAAGATGGTCGCGACTTTGTCGATGGCGGTGACGGAAACGATACGATCCTTACTGGAGACGACGCGGACACGATCTATGGTGGCGCGGGCGAGGATTCTATTGACGCGGGCATTGACGACGACGAGGTGCACGGTGATGGGGGCGATGACTTTATCATCGGCGGTCATGGATCCGACAAGCTGTATGGTGACGCTGGCAATGATACGATCTATGGCGACTACGAGACCGGACCCAATCCCGGTTTCATCTCAGAAGAAGTAGACGCAACTGATCCGCAGCCGGATAACGGCAAGGATTACATCGAAGGCGGCGGCGGCAAAGACGTGATCTTTGGTGGCGACGACGAAGATACCATTCTTGGCGGTGCCGACGACGACTATATCGACGGCGGGATCGACAATGACAGCCTTGATGGCGGCAGAGGCAATGACACCATTCTGGGGGGGCAAGGCGACGACACCATCAACGGGGCGCAAGGCGACGATACAATCGACGGTGGCGACGGTGATGACGATATCTCGGGCGGCTTTGGCAACGACAGCATCGATGGCGGGGCTGGAAATGACACGATCGTTGGTGCGGCTGACAATGATACCCTCAACGGCGGTTCCGGCGACGATTCGCTGAACGGCGATGGCGGCAATGACCAGCTCTCGGGCGACGAGGGGAATGATTTCCTGTCCGGCGGCAGTGGCGATGACAGCCTGTTCGGCGGCGGCGGTAACGACACGATCATCGGCGGCGCGGGCAACGACAGTATGCGCGGTGACGACGGTCGTGATACCTTCTCCGATGTGAATGGGGGCGACACCATTGCGGGCGGTAGCGGTGATGTCGAAACCGATTATGACGTCATTGACCTGCGTGGATCGTTGAACGGTGGGAAATATCGTCTTGAGAATATCACCGACGATACCGATGCAAATGACACAATCGATGACGGCAGCGATAACGACGGTATCGACGGCACGATTGTCTTCACGGATGCATCAGGCACCGAAACCGGCCGGTTGGACTTTACCAATATCGAAGAGATCATTCCCTGCTTTACACCGGGTACCTTGATCGCGACGCCCAAAGGCGAGCGTCGGGTCGAAGAACTGGAGGTCGGTGACCGTGTCATTACCCGCGACAATGGCATTCAGGAAATCCGCTGGGTTGGTGCGCGTGAAATGTCCGGTCATGAGCTGGCACGTAAGGTGCATCTGTTGCCGGTGCTAATCCGTCAGGGTGCTTTGGGGAACAACCTGCCCGAGCGAGACATGCTCGTCAGCCCCAACCACCGCGTTCTGGTGGCCAACGACAAAACGGCGCTTTATTTCGAAGAACGTGAAGTCCTCGTCGCGGCGAAACACCTCACTGGTCTTGAAGGCGTTGATATCGTCGAGACCTCGGGGACGACCTACATCCACATGATGTTCGACCAACACGAGGTGATCCTGTCCGACGGTACATGGACTGAAAGCTTCCAGCCGGGCGATATGAGCCTTGCAGGGGTGGGCAACGCGCAACGCAACGAGATTCTGGAGCTGTTCCCGGAACTGGCGACACGCGAAGGGGTGGACGGCTATGTCGCCGCGCGCCGCACGCTGAAAAAGCACGAAGCGAAACTTCTCACGAAGTAAGCGTCAGGCTGAATGCAGCAACATCCGTGTTCCCCACAAAAGGGGGTGCACGGCGATGAACGGGGCAGGAGACTGTCCCGTTTTGTCGTTTTTAGCTTTATCGTTGAAAGGCAGGGGTCAGCGAGCGGCGCGCCAAGCGGCCCAGGCTTCGGGCGTATCCAGATCCAGCCGCGCACGGTTCCCCGGTAGGGGCACGGTCAGCGTCTCTGCCTGTGCCTGTGCGATAATCTCTTTGGCGCCTGTATCACCGGACATCTGCAAAATGCGGTTGAAATGATACGCGGCAAACACCGTCGGATGTCCGGCTTTTCCATCAGAGGTCGCGCCGCGCCATATCGTATACTTCGTTTTTAAATCAACGGACTGCATCACATACCTAAGGTCACCTTCGGTGAGTTCCGGTAGATCGGCCAGCAGGATCATCGCAGCCAGAGAACTGCTCGGCAAGGCCGCAAACCCCGCGCGCAGCGATGCGTTTATCCCTTCCGCTGCGTCTGGCACCGGCAGCAGTGTGACATCCAAACCGCGCAGCAGATCATAGCGCGGATGGGGCGCGGGTGGCAGTGCTACGATCACTGCAGCCTTTGTTACAGCGCGTGCGATCCGTGCCTGCCGTCGCAAAAGCGGCTCAGCGTCAATCAGTTCTGTCAGCTTATCGCGCCCCCGCATCCGCGAGGATTGGCCCGCGGCCAGCAAGATGATGGGAATGTCGTCTCGCATCCGGAGTCCCTGATAAAAATAGTGTGGTGTCTAGAAGACGTAAGCCTATTCGCTGCCTCAACTTTTCATGCTAACCAGTATGAACCAGTCGGGTGACCTGCGTATTGAGTGTAAAAGCCAAGTGATCTGCGCGCAAGTTTAGGAAGCTCGGTAGCCCAAGCGCGGAATGTATATATGACACCTGAATTTTTAATTCCCTCGACGCTGATCCGTAAAGGCCGCGAATACAGCCGCAAACTTTGGGTGCGGGTTCTGATTATGGGGCTCTTGGCGGTGTTTTCTTTGTTGGTCAGCACGCTGATTGAAAGGTGGATACCACAGTCACTCGCGACATACCTGACGGGCAGTGCTGCAGACCGGCTTTTGTCGATTATTGCCAACGCGATGCTCGCGGTGACCACCTTTTCGCTAAGTGTTATGGTCACCGTGTATCGCAGCAGTTCCACGCAATGGACGCCGCGGGTGCACCGTCTGATCGTAAAGGACCGTACAACGCAGAACACTTTGGCGGTCTTCATCGGCGCCTATGTCTATGCGTTGATCGCGATTATCCTGCGCGAATTAGGGGTGTTCGACGATAAACGATCGTTTGTCTTGTTCATTATGACCGTGATTGTTCTGATCGTTATTGTGTTCAGTCTGATCCGCTGGGTGCTTCATCTGCAGTCCTTTGGCAGCTTGATCGATACGTCACGCCAGGTCGAAGAACAGACCCGGCAGACTTTCCGCGAGAGACTGCAGAACCCCTGCCTTGGGGCCAATGCGCTGACCGGTGATATTCCCGACAGTGCCGAACCGTTCACGGCCGACGAGAATGGCTATATCCAGCATCTCTACCCGGAAGCGTTGAACACCGTCGCGGCAAACCATGGGGTGAAAATATACTTTCGACGCAACATCGGTAGCTTTGTGTTCGTAAATGAACCGTTGATGATGATCGACCGCGTGGGCGACCCCATCGACGACGAACACACCGACGAAACCCTAAGCGCGGGGATCAAGGCTAGCGTTATCATCGGCGACCTGCGGACCTTTGACCAAGATCCCCGTTTTGGCCTGATCGTGATGGGAGAGGTCGCCTCAAAGGCGCTGTCACCTGGCGTAAACGATCCCGGCACCGCGATCGACATGATTACACGGATCGGGCGGGTTCTGACGGACTACGAGGACGAAACGTCACAAGAGAGAGACGAGGTTTTGGACCATATCTACGTCGAACCCCTAAAAGCCTCGGATCTGGTCCAGGACGCCTTTGGTGCGCTGGCGCGGGATGGCTGCACGGTCGTAGAGGTGCAGCAACGTCTACAAACGACCTTGAACGGGTTGATGCGCCACCCCGACAAGGGGCTGCGCGATGCGGCGCGTACTTCGGCTGAACGTCACCTGCGTCGGGCCCTCTATGCTATCGAGTTTGAACCGGACCGCGCACAATTGATGGAAAGCGCGAGCGATGCCGTGCGCGAGGCGGTCACAAAGACCTTGCGGCAGAGCCCGGAACAGGACGATGCACCTGAAATGGACAACGGCACAGATACAACCTAACGCCTCGGTGCGCCTCGCGCTAATCAGAGCGGACGGATTTTCAGCTGGGTAATGCGGTTACCGTCACGCGCCATGACTTCGAACCGGAACCCGTGGAAGGAAAATACCTGACTGGGCGTCGGGATCATCTGCGCTTCGTGAATCACCAGACCGGCGACGGTGTTTGCCTCATCATCAGGCAGATCCCATTCTGTCGCGCGGTTCAGGTCGCGGATGGTCATGGCCCCGTCGACGAAAAACTGCCCGTCTTCGGTCTTAGTGACCCCGTGATCTGCGTCTGGGTCAAACTCGTCAGTGATCTCGCCGACGATTTCTTCCAGAATGTCTTCGAGCGTGATTAGCCCTTGCAGCGATCCGTATTCATCTACCACGAGTGCAAAATGGGTACGCCGGCGGAGGAACTGGCGCATTTGTTCGTCAAGCGTAGACGTTTCTGGCACAAAATAGGGCTTCACCGCGATATCGGCGATTTTGAAAGACTTGAACGGCGCGTCGTCATCGGCATCATTGATATGCTCGTACATGGCCCGCAGCACGTCCTTGGCGTGGATCACACCAATGATGTTTTCTGGGTCGTCGCGGTAGACGGGCAGGCGGGTGTGATTGCTTTCAAGGATCTGTTCAAGGATCTGTGACGGGTCATTCGCGGCGTCGATCATCTCGATCCCCGACCGGTGGAGCATGACCTCTTCGACCATACGTTCTCGCAGGTCCAATGCCCCAAGAATACGATCGCGATCCTCTTTTTCGACCACACCTTCGGATCGGCCGATTTGCAGCGCACCAGCAATTTCTTCACGCACGGCAAGGATGTTACTGTCAGGGTCGATCGTCACGCCGAATAAACGCAAGATACCACGGACCAAAAAGCGGACAGCCGACACAACGGGGCTGAAGACCAACACTACGAGCGCAATGGGGCGCGACACAGCGGCTGCGGCGGTTTCTGCATTGGTGATCGCATAGGTCTTAGGCAGCACCTCGGCAAATATCAGCACAAGCAGGGTCATCACCAGCGTCGCCAGCGCCACACCGGATTCACCGAAGACACGCGTAAACAGCGCCGTCGCAAGCGAGGCTGCAAGAATGTTCACAAGATTGTTGCCCAGCAAGACAGAGCCAATCAGCCGCTCGTTATCTTCGGTGATCCGAAGCGCCCGTTCAGCACCCTTGGACCCTTTGTCTGCTTGCCCGCGCAGCTTGCCCCGCGATGCAGCCGTCAGCGCCGTCTCAGACCCCGAGAAGAAGCCGGAAAGCACCAGAAGAAACAAGATGATACCGCAGCTGATCCAAAATGCGCCGTCTAGGATTGCGGGGGCCGTGTCCATTTGTGATTATACCTTATCCGTTTGCTCTTAGGGTTATGGGCGTGTGTGCGGTTTCATTCAAGGGATGAGCAGGGTGAACCATCAAGATTTGGGACAATTGAACGGGCCGATTGTGCTGTTCGGCGGGCCATATTCGAACTTGCAGGCGCTTGAGGCGCTGTTTGAGCGCGCGCGCGCTCTAGGGGTTGGGCCGGAACGGATGATCTGCACCGGCGATGTGGTGGCCTATTGCGCTGACGCCTTTGCGGTCAGCGAAAGGATGTGGTCCAGCGGTGTGCCTGTCGTCGCTGGAAACTGTGAAAAGCAACTCGCCACCCGGGCGAAGAATTGTGGCTGCGGGTTCGAGGACGGCAGCGCCTGTGATCTGCTGTCTGTCGGCTGGTACGGCTACGCCAGTGCGCAGATCTCTGACGTGCAGTGCAGATGGATGGGGCAGGCGCCCGACATCATTAGTTTTGTCAACGCCGGAAAACGCTATGCCGTGATCCACGGCGGGCACCATGATATCGCCCGCTTTATCTGGCCAGTCTCGTCCGAGGCGGTGTTCGACGAAGAATGGCAAGCGGTTGAACGCAGCATCGGGCCCATCGACAAGATCATTGCAGGGCATTGTGGTGTGCCATTTGAGCGCCAGACCCCGCGGGGGGCTTGGATAAACGCCGGTGTCATCGGTATGCCGCCCAATGACGGTGCGCCGCAGACCCGTTTTGCCGTACTAGACACGGGACGGGTCACATTCCACACGCTTGACTATGACCACGTTGGCGCGGCGTCTGCGATGGAACAGACTGGCTTAACGCAAGGATATCATAGTGCGCTACTGACAGGTTATTGGCCGTCTGAGGATGTCTTGCCGCCCGAATTGCGCTGCGCTGCCTTGGCGAGTGGGTGATTTTCCAGCACCAGCTCGGACAGGCGCGCCTCTAGCACGTGGGTGTAGATTTCGGTCGTAGCAACATCGGCGTGGCCGAGCATGGTCTGAATGGCCCGTAGATCTGCGCCGTTGGCCAACAGATGGGTGGCAAAAGCATGGCGCAACGTGTGGGGCGTGACCTTTGAGGGCTCTACGCCGGCGGCAAGCGCGAATTCCTTGATCAAAAGATAGAACCGGTGCCGCGTCAGGTATCCGCTACTGCCACGGCTGGGAAAGAGGTAGATCGACACGGGCTTGCCTTTGGCATGTGCCGCTTCTTCGGTCTTGTCGCGCTGCACCAGCCATTCCGCAAGCGCCTGTCGCGCCGGTTCAGACAGCGGTACCAACCGTTCCTTACCACCTTTGCCCATGATCAATAACAATCGCGGGTCTCCCCGTGCGGCGCTGACCTTGAGGCTGACAAGCTCGCTCACCCGCATGCCCGTGGCGTAAAGAAGCTCCATCAGGCAGGTGTTGCGCAACTGGTCCGACATGTTCCGGCCAGAATTATGTGCCGCGTCGAGCAGCAGGTCGACTTCGTGTTCGGACAGTATTTTAGGCAGACGTTTGTCTTGACCCGGTCCTGCAATCTGTATCGCGGGGTTATCTGTGCGCCAGCCTTCCTCGAAAGCAAAGCGGTACAGCTGTTTGATAGCCGATAGCCGTCGCGCACGGGTCGATTTGGCAAGGCCCTGCGCATCGCACCAGATCAAATAGGCTTCGATGTCCTTACGGCCCACAAGCGCGAAATCCAAGGACCGACGGGCAAGAAAGCTGTCGAAATCCTTGAGGTCGCGACCATAGGCGAGCTGCGTATTCGTTGCAGCACCCAATTCAGCCGCTTGCGCCTCTAGAAAGGTCGATATCCAATGCAGCAGGTCAGTTTGCATCACTCACGTTCCAGCAAGGACGTCTGCAGTGCCGCACGGCGGGCCGCATCCTCTAGCCCTAGGGCACGCAGCGTGGAGATGGCATCGCGCAGGGCAGCCGTGTCCCCGCGGGCACCGTCTTCCAAAAGAGCAATTGTATGCAAAATGGCACTGCCCAGCTGACCGTTTTTCGCCAGTTCAACCAGCCCGCTGCGCGGCGTGGGGGTGCTGAATGCGCTCGCGATGCCCTGAGCATGGGGAATATCGGGGGTAGCGCTTGGGGCTTCGCCGCGTGCGATTTGCGCGAGAAAGGCGATCTCTGCCGATTGCGTATCACCCCCGACGACCTGTTCGTATAGTGGCGAAAGAAGCAGGACACGATCGCGCAACGCGGCACTGGCACCGGTGAGTTTCATGCCCTGCAAACCTTCGGCATAGAGCGTGGCAAATGTCACCTCCGTCTCGGCCTGTTGCATGGCACGCCACGCAGGGCGAAGGGTTTTGGCAATCGTCTCTGGATTACCGGAGGACATGGCACTGTCGAACCGCTGCAAGGCGTCGACACGGTCCCAAATACCGCCAGAAGCTGCGGGTTCGCGGTCGGTGTAGATGCCAAGAAACCGGTTATCGGGCAGGGCACCGATACGGGTCAGCCGTTCAGAGGCTTCCAGCTGCGCCTTCCACCCTGCGATGTCGCGCAGATCAGCGACGGCATAGGCGGGCGGTAGATTACGGGTCGGCTGCGGCTCTCCGATAGCTTCAAGCAGACGAAACTTGAGCGGGGTCATCTCGCGCGGGCCGGGCAACGGCGCGGCACCCTCGTAAAGGTCGGGATTGAGAAACCGGTCGAGCAGCAACAGATCATTCTCGGGCAGCAGCGCCAGCGCTTGGGCAGAGCCCAGGGTCAGCGACGCCGTGTCCCATTCCCCTGACCGCGCGGCGCACAGGATACGCACGCCGTAATCTGTGGTCAGAAAAGGTTTGTCTTTCAGGCGCAGACAGGCGCGATCCTCTGTGCCAAGCAGCAGGCTGACCTGTATCCACAGATCAAAGTGAGCAACGGAGGTATCGACGCCGGCCTGTTCGATCAACGACATTGCCGGATCAAGGGCTGCGGCCTCCATCAAGGTACGCACGCGGGCCAGGGCGAGCGTATCGCCCTGCTTTGCGTCACCTTGCGGGGCGGTCGCTTGCGCAAGCAGTAGGGTAAACAGCAATGAATGGGCAACAGGCAGATGCAGCTCTGGCAAGCGGTCAAGCTGATGCGCGATATCCTCGGCGGTGCTGCCCACCCACAAATCCTGCGGCAGACCGGTGACCTTTGTTGGCACCAGCCCGATGGTACGTGGTCCGCCCTTGCCCAAGGGCGCAACGGTCACGGCGGGTGGCAGCGCGCTGCGCGCTACGGGGGCCTCTGCGGGCTTTACAGGGGGTTTGCGGCTGGGACGTGGCGGTTTGGGACGTTCACCCAGCCAGTCGATCACAGAAAGGGGCGCATCAGGTGCGTTCTGCGACACGGCTTGCGCGGCGGCACCAAGGGGCAGGGCAATCAGGCAAAAAACGCTTAGCTGCCTGACAAATAGGATCATTGCTGCTCCAACGTCACGGATTCGCGGATTTCAACCTGAGGGGGGGCAAAGTCCGCGCCAAAGAACGGCCCGACATAGGCATAGACCGCAAGGCCGATAAACCCGATAATTGCGAGGTAAATCAGAAACTTGATGAGTTTGCCCATGAATTCCGCCTGCTTTGTTCTGCATATTTTGACTATTCTATATATGGCCTTTTAGGCAAGATCACGTCATTCACACAAGAATGAGCGAAATTCAGCAATCCCCAGCCGATACGGCGCAAAACCCACCCCGGTACCACCTGAAAAAGACGGTTGTCATGGTCGGTATGATGGGCGCAGGTAAAACTGCGGTGGGTCGCGCTTTGGCCACTAAACTCGGTGTTCCGTTTGTGGACAGCGACCACGAAATCGAAGCCGCTGCCAATCTGACCGTGCCCGAGATCTTTGAACGCGACGGCGAAGCCTTCTTTCGTAAGCGCGAGACCGAAGTGATCTCGCGTCTACTCGATAAGGCACCGGGTATCCTGTCCACCGGCGGCGGGGCCTTTCTGGCAGAGGCCAACCGCGACAATATCTCGGCGCGTGGCCTGTCCGTCTGGCTGGACGCTGATCTTGACCTGCTGTGGAACCGCGTGAGGTATAAAACCTCGCGCCCGCTGTTGCGCACCGCAAACCCCCGCGGCACCCTGACCGAGCTTTTTGAAAAACGCGTGCCGATCTACCGGCTTGCGGATATGACCGTCGTCAGCACACCGGCGCTGTCGATTGATGCGATGGCGCAGCGCGTGGTGGATGCGCTGGCGGATCGCCCAGATGTACTTGAGGTGCTGTGATGCGAGAAACGGTTCATGTCGCCCTTGAGGGTCGCGAATATGACGTGGTTATCGGCCCTGATCTGTTGGCCGAGGCAGGCACACTGATTGCGCCTCTTTTACGGCGTAGACGTGTGGTGGTGGTCACTGACGAGACAGTCGCAGCACACCACCTTGATACGTTGCGCGCCGGTCTGTCGACCGCCGGCATTACGGTAGAGGCGCTGGCGCTGCCACCGGGTGAGAAGACAAAATGCTGGGCAGAGCTGACCCGCACTGTCGATTGGCTGATGGACCAGAAAGTCGAACGCAACGACATCGTTATCGCCTTTGGCGGCGGGGTGATTGGCGATCTTGTCGGCTTTGCCGCCGCGATCCTGCGCCGTGGCGTGCGGTTTGTGCAAATTCCGACATCACTGCTGGCACAGGTCGATAGCTCTGTCGGGGGCAAAACTGGAATCAACGTGTCGCAGGGCAAGAACCTTGTGGGCGCGTTTCACCAACCCTCACTGGTTTTGGCTGATACGGCCGTTCTGGGCACGCTAGAAACGCGTGATTTCCTTGCCGGCTATGGTGAGGTGGTCAAATACGGGCTGCTTGGCGACGCCGTTTTCTTTGACTGGCTCGAAGAAAATGCCCCCGCAATGGCGGCAGGCGATATGGCGCTGAGGGTCGAAGCGGTGCGGCGGTCGGTTCAGATGAAAGCCGATATCGTGCTACGCGACGAGAAAGAGCACGGCGATCGCGCGCTGTTGAACCTTGGTCACACTTTCTGTCACGCGCTAGAGGCGGCGACGGGCTACTCTGACCGGTTGTTGCACGGCGAGGGCGTGGCCATCGGGTGCGCGATGGCGTTCGAGCTTTCGGCAAGATTGGGGCTTTGTGCGCAAGAAGATCCCAGCCGCGTGCGTGCCCACTTGCGTACAATGGGAATGAAGACCGACCTGCGCGATATCGACGGCGATTTACCCGATGCAGATCATCTGGTGGATTTGATGGGGCAGGACAAAAAGGTCATCGACGGCAAGCTCCGCTTTATTCTTGCCCGCGGTATTGGAGACGCGTTTGTAACAGCGGATGTGCCGCCCGACGCCGTTCGCAGGCTTTTGTCTGATGCTTTGGCCGAGCGCGGATAACAAAGTGCAGAGGCGCTGAACCTGAGGTCTGGATACAGAAAAGGCGGGGAATTCCCCGCCTTAACTATGTCTTGTACTGGATTGGCTTAGAACGGAATTTCGTCATCCAGATCGCGCGAAGAGCTGCGGCCGCCATCGTTGCCGCCGCCGGATGGGCCACTGTCGTAACCGCCGCCATAGCCACCTTGATCGGATGGGCCGCTGTCATAGCCCCCACCGCCGCCGCCATAGTTGCCACCACCGCCACCGGAACCACCACCGTCGCGGCCATCGAGCATGGTCAGCGTGCCGCCAAAGCCCTGCAACACGACCTCGGTGCTATATTTATCCTGACCGGACTGGTCCTGCCATTTGCGGGTTTGCAGCTGGCCTTCGATATACACCTTGGAGCCTTTTTTCAAATATTGCTCTGCGATGCGCACAAGCCCTTCCTGAAAGATTGCAACCGAATGCCATTCGGTTTTTTCGCGACGCTCGCCCGTGTTGCGGTCTTTCCATGTCTCGGAGGTAGCGATGCGCAGGTTGCACACTTTGCCGCCGTTCTGGAACGAGCGCACTTCGGGATCGCGTCCCAGATTGCCGATTAGGATCACTTTATTAACTGAGCCGGCCATGATGCCCCCATTTGCTGCAAGATTAAGAGCCACGCGCGAATCCCGCGCGCGCCTAGGATTGGCCGACGTTATACCTAGCAGGGTTTGCGATAAACAGGGGGGAGGCAGGATAATCGAAGCCGATTGCCCACGCTGATGTGAGCGGGATCATGAAAAAGCTGGCACGCGTGAGCGAGTTTGCTATGGTCTGCCGGAATTGAAGCTACGCGGAGCAAAGACAATATGCGAAATTTGCTAACGGCGGCGCTGTGCTGCTTTGCAGTGGGTCCAGCACCGGTTGCTGCTGACGTCTTTTCTTCTAAGAACCGGACCAAGCTTTTCGCGTCCCAGACCAAGATCTTGGACACGCGTGCTTCGAAACAATATGCGGCCTCGGTCCGGCTTCAGCCGCAGGGCGTGGTAACGCCGACCAAATGGGATACGCCAAAATACCGCGGCAAGTACAAGGGTGTCTACCTTGGTATGGCCCGCGAAGCCGCGATGCGCCACGGTATCCCGACAGACCTGTTCTTGCGTCTTGTGCAGCAAGAAAGCGGCTGGAACCCCACGGCAAAATCCCACAAGGGCGCGCTTGGTTTGGCACAACTGATGCCGGAAACAGCGCGTCATCTGCGTGTCGACCCGACCGATCCGTATCAGAACCTTGACGGAGGGGCGCGGTACCTCAAGCGGCAGTATCGGGCGTTTGGCTCGTGGAATTTGGCGCTGGCCGCATACAACGCCGGGCCCGGTGCAGTGAAAAAATACGGTGGTATCCCGCCCTATGCCGAAACCAAAAACTACGTTAAGGTCATTGCCGGCCTTTGACTGGGGGATCTAAGTTATTGAATTATAGGGCATAAAATATCTCGTGCGCTATTATTCGCCGTTCCGAGGCGGTGCCCATCGGAACCTAACTCTCAATTGCCGTGTTCCCTTTCCACAGCGTCAGCAGGTCGTCTTCTACGATCGGCGCGCATCAGAAAGATAAGGAGCATTCGCATGTTCAACTCAGTTAAATCAATCGCATTGGCCACAGGTGTAAGCCTCGCCGCACTGTCCTCCGCCGCGTTTGCGGACGAGCCCGTATCCTTCTCGGCAATTGACGTAGACTCGTCGATCAGCGCAGCGCAAGACGCGAATGCGATGGAATACTATCCACAGATTACTGATGACCTGAAAGCTGCCGTGGCCGCCCGTGTTCTGGGCAGCGATGACGCAAGCGACCCAACCATCAAAATTGACGTCCGTAAAGTGTCGCTGGATGGCGCCACGATGCTGAACGACGGCCAAGAGTTCAACGAGCTTGAGGGTGTTGTAAATATTTCGTCTCCCGATGAGTCGATCGGTGCGCGCAGCTTCCCCGTGAATATTGCAGCCTATGCGGTGGATCAGGTTGTGCCCGAAGGTTACGTCGCAGTGACGCCATCCGAAGGTGTATTCTATGATGTCATGATCAACGGGTTTGCCGATGAGGTGGCCAAACAGGTCGGCAATCTGAACACCGCAGGTAGCGGCGTCAGCAAATAAGCCACCCTGCCTCGATCAGGCGAAAGCGGCCATCGCGAGAGCGGTGGCCGTTTTTTCGTTCTACGAGCAGCGTATAAAAGACTGGAATTTGCCTATGCGTGCATCACCTCAAGCAGTCGCTGCGCGAAGCCGCGATGGGGTGCTGCCGGTATGCTGTTGTATAAAGCGCGTGAAATAAGCCGCCGAGCCAAAGCCCAAATGCCGCGCGATATCCTGAGCGGGGTGTTGCGTTGAGCCAAGCAGGTGCCGCGCCTCATGCAGGACGCGTTCGGTCAGTATATCTGCTGCGGTTCGTCCCGTTGCGGATTTTACCGCACGAGACAGGTGAGTCGGCGTGACCTCAAGTGTTTCAGCGTAGTGCGACATCGGCGCGCCGCTGCGATAGCGTTCAGAGACAAGCCGGCAGAATCGCGCGCTCAACCGTGCCCCTGCATTGGGCCGGTTGGGAATGTGTTCGTCCTGCAATATCTGCCGCCGTAACCAGACCGACATAAGCGCGGCTTGCGCCTCTAGGGCGTCGTGGAAAAGCGGCCGTTTGGTTTGTTGCTCGCGCTGCGCGGCCTCGATCAGGCCAGTGAGTTCTGTCTGCGCCTGAACATCACGGATACGAAGATGGCGTGGCATCTGCGGCAGCCGTAAGTCCGAGCCTTCAGGGATCACAACCGCCTGACCGATACCCTGTCGCCCCAGATCAAGCGCGAAAAGCGCGCCGGCGGGGATGAACACGGCGTTATGCGCCCCAAGGCCACGGCGCTGCCCGTCAAGCTGCAACAGACCTTGGCCGCGCGTAATCCAAATCAGTATATTTGCCGGCCGATCGTGGCACAGATGCACGCGCCAGTCTTGCCCTTGGGACAGTTGCGCGAGTGTCAGCAGTTCGATCATGTTCGCAGTCATTGCATGGCCCTAGCGGCATAAGACAAGTGAATACGAAGGTTATACAGAGATAGGTAAAGATAAAGGCAGAAAAGGATAATTATGCTGGTTCGACGGCTCTGTGTCATCCTGGCACATAGTGTAGCCAGTCCGCTGTGTTTCGGCGCAACCATGTGCGTTGCCGCTTGGCATACTGGCGGGTTGCGATGATGGCCTCTTGCCGTGCCTCTTCAAGCGACAGCGCACCGTCAAGATAGCGCATCAACTCGGGCACGCCAATGGCGCGATGCGCGGGCAGGGTCGGGTCATAGACGGGACGTACGGCAGCGACCTCGTCCAAAGCGCCTTGGTCCAGCATTTGGTCAAAACGGCGGATAATCCTATCGTTCAACCAGTCTTTCGATGCGCTGACCGCGATGGCCTGACATCGATCCATCGGCAAGGTCGGCGGCGGCGTCGCGTCCTGCCACGCGGCCAGCCCGCGTCCTGTGGTTTGCTGCACCTCCCACGCGCGCTGCACCCGCATCGGGTTCTGCAGGTCGATCCGGCTGGCTGTCACGTCATCAAGCGTGTCGATCATGGCCGGGCGGGTCATCGTGTTGCCGATCTTGCGCACGCTGTCGGGGGTCGGGGGTATATCCACCAGTCCTTTGGTCAGCGCAGCAAAGTAAAGCCCGGTACCGCCCACGATAATCGGACGTGCCGGTTGCTGCAGAACCTCGGTAACCTCACGCAGCCAGTGACCGACGGAATAGGGGTCGTGGGCCGCGACATGTCCGTACATAAGATGCGGTGCCAATGCCTCTTCGTCGGCAGGCGGGCGGGCAGAGATGACGCGCCAGCAGTCGTAAACCTGACTGGCATCCGCGTTCACGATCACGCCGCCTTGTTCTTGCGCAATCGCCAGTGCCAGCGCCGATTTACCCGACGCCGTGGGCCCCGCGATCAGGACAGGCTGCGCGGGGTTCATGCGGGATACGACGTCTAAAACGCGCGATAGCGGGGCTTCTGGCATTTCTTTGCGTGAACCTCTGACGGAGCATTGAATGTTTGCGCTATTTGCGACATTTTACGGCGCAATGAAAACCCCTCCCATACCCCGAAAGGTGCCCCCATGCCCGAGAGCCAGTCAAAAGTAACATTCAAGCGGGTTATGCTGAAAATCTCAGGCGAAGCATTGATGGGCGATCAGGGGTTTGGCCTGCATCCGCCAACGGTGCAACGCATCGCGAACGAGGTCAAATCGGTTCATGACCTTGGCGTCGAAATTTGTATGGTCATCGGCGGCGGCAACATCTTTCGCGGTCTGCAAGGGTCTGCTCAAGGGATGGAACGCACGACCGCTGATTACATGGGAATGCTGGCCACAGTGATGAACGCGCTGGCGATGCAATCGGCGCTCGAAGAACTGGGGATCCACACGCGGGTTATCTCGGCGATCACCATGAACGAAGTGGCCGAGCCCTACATTCGTCGCCGCGCTGTGCGCCACCTTGAGAAAAAGCGTGTTTGCATCTTTGCCGCCGGCACTGGCAACCCGTATTTCACCACCGATACAGCCGCAACGCTACGCGCCAATGAAATGGCCTGCGAAGCGATTTTTAAAGGCACTAAGGTCGATGGCGTCTATGATAAAGACCCCGCGAAGCACGCCGATGCCGTGCGCTATGACGATGTGACCTATGACGATGTCTTGCAAAAGCGCCTTGGAGTAATGGACGCCTCTGCCATCGCCTTGGCACGCGACAATAGCCTGCCGATCATCGTCTTCTCGCTGGACGAGCCTGGAGGGTTTAAGGGGATTCTCGCGGGCGAGGGGACGTATACACGGGTGCAGGGTTAACGCCCAACCTGCGATAGATGCGTGCCTCTCTATACAAGAGGGGCACGATCGCGTTATATCGGTTCAAATTTAGATAGTTACAAAACCACCGGGGACATCATGTCAGACGATTTTATGCTGGACACAGACGATCTTGAGCGGCGCATGAACGGCGCAATTGCGTCGTTGCGTACCGAATTTGCCTCCCTTCGCACAGGCCGCGCGTCCGCCTCCATGCTGGAGCCGGTGATGGTCGATGCCTACGGCAGCAGCACGCCGATCAACCAAGTGGGTACCGTCAACGTACCCGAACCCCGGATGGTCACCATCAACGTGTGGGACAAGGGTCTGGTCAGCAAAGTCGAAAAAGCGATCCGTGAATCCGGTCTGGGGATCAACCCTCAGCTGAACGGCACCATCATTATGCTGCCGATCCCCGAGCTGAACGAAGAGCGCCGGACACAGCTGACCAAGGTTGCTGGTCAATATGCCGAAAGCGCACGCGTTTCGATCCGCAACGTGCGCCGCGATGGCATGGACCAGATCAAGAAAGCCAAGGCCGACGGCATGTCCGAAGACGACCAGAAAGTCTGGGAAGGTGAAGTTCAGGACATGACCAACAAGTTCATCGGCCTCATCGACGAGCAGCTTGAGACGAAACAAGCAGAGATCATGCAGGTTTAAGCGGATCTCACGATGTGCGTTGCCTTCGGTTTTGCGCATCGGCCTGCTGCTCGATAAGGATACATGATGCCTGCTGCGACCGACCAGACCACCCAGCTTGTCCCAGGGGCACCGCGCCATGTTGCAATCATCATGGACGGAAATGGCCGTTGGGCAACCCAGCGGGGGCGTCCACGTCTGTTCGGGCATCACGCCGGCGCCAAACGTGTGCGAGAGATCGTCGAGGCCTGCCCCGATTTCGGCGTCGAATATCTGACGATCTTTGCGTTTTCGACTGAAAATTGGAAGCGGACACAAGTCGAAGTTGCGGGCCTCATGAGCCTGTTTCGCCGTTATATCACCAAAGAAACCAGAGCGTTAAAGGCCAAGGGCGTGCGGGTGCGCTTTATCGGGGACCGTGTGCGTCTGGACGCCAAGCTGGTCAAGCTGATGAACATGCTCGAAGCGGAAACTGCTGAAAATACGTTGACCCATCTGACAATTGCCCTGAACTACGGTGGCCGCGACGAGGTCGCGCGGGCCACGCAGCGTCTGGCGCAGGATGTGGCGTCGGGCCTGCTACACCCCGATGACGTAGACGAAGAAACGCTGCCACGCTATCTGGATACCCACGTGTTGCCGGACCCCGATCTGGTGATCCGCACCAGTGGCGAGGCGCGCATTTCGAATTTTCTGCTGTGGCAATCGGCGTATGCTGAATATGAATTCATTGATACGCTTTGGCCGGACTTTACCAAGGCGGAGTTCGGACATCTTTGCGCGGCCTACGGCAATCGCGACCGGCGCTTTGGCGCTGTGTCCTCATGATCGCACGACGAAAGGAAATCACTATGACGACACCTTCATCGGAGCGTTGGTCCGACCTCACGGCGCGCGTTGGTTCAGCGCTGGCGATGATCGTCGTCGGTTTGGGCGGCATCTATCTGGGCGGGCCCGTATTTCACGTTCTGGTCGCACTGATTTGCGGTGTGATGGCGTGGGAACTGGTGGGCATGTTAAACCCGTCAAACCGCGGTGCACGCATGCAAATGGGGCTATTGGTAGGGGCGGCATCGCTTGCGTCCATTTACCTGCCCGTTGGGTTTGCTTTGCCAGTCTTGCTCGCACCAGCGCTGGTGGGCTTTGGGCAGCTCGAAAAACACCGCACCATCTTTATGTGTTTCACCGTGATGATCATGCTGGCGGGCTTTGGCCTGACGCAGGTGCGCGATGATTATGGCTTTGGCTGGCTGATGTGGCTGGTGCTGGTTGTGGTGATCACCGACGTTGTCGGTTATTTCGCTGGTCGCGCCATTGGCGGGCCAAAGTTCTGGCCCAAGGTCAGCCCTAAAAAGACATGGTCGGGCACTGCCGCTGGCTGGATCGGCGCGGCGGCCGTGGGTTTCTTGTTTTCGATCAATACAGGTGTCGGCTTACAGCTTGTGGGCGTGTCGATTGCGATGTCGATGGCGTCGCAGATGGGCGATATTGCTGAATCCGGTATGAAACGTCGCTTGGGCGTCAAGGACAGCTCTAACCTGATCCCGGGTCACGGTGGGCTGCTGGACCGGTTCGACGGCATGTTGGGCGCAGCACTTTTTCTGCTGATCATCGGCCAATTCCTAACTATTACACCCGCGCTCAGCTGATCCGCACCGCATGAAGAAGATTAGCATTTTCGGGGCTACCGGCTCTATCGGGCAGAACACCATTGATCTGATTGCGCGTGCGCCCGATACCTATGAGGTCGTGGCACTGACGGGGGCAAACAACATTGCGCAACTGGCAAAGGATGCGCAGCGGTTGAACGCGAAAATTGCGGTCACTGCCCATGACCACCTTTTGGAAGACCTGCGCGACGCACTGGCTGGCACCGGGATAGAGGCCGCCGCCGGGACCCAAGCGATCAATGATGCCGCCACACGACCCGCCGATTGGGTTATGTCTGCAATCATCGGGGCCGCCGGACTTGCACCAGGGGTCGCCGCGCTGAAGCAAGGCGCAACACTGGCATTGGCCAATAAGGAATCGCTGGTCTGTGCCGGTCAGCTAATGCTGGAAACCGCTGCTGCCCACAGCGCGACCATGTTGCCGGTGGATAGCGAACATTCCGCTGTCTTTCAGGCCTTGATTGGCGAGGACATGACGGCGGTCGAGCGGATCATCATCACCGCCAGCGGGGGGGCGTTCCGCGACTGGCCGTTGGAAAAGCTCGCTGATGCGACGCTAGAGCAGGCCTCTAGCCATCCGAATTGGGATATGGGGCAGCGGATCACGATCGACAGTGCATCCATGTTTAACAAAGCCATGGAAGTCATTGAAACGCGTGAATATTTCGGATTCTCACCGGAGCAAATCGAAGTCTTGGTGCATCCGCAGTCGATGATCCACGCGCTTGTAGGGTTTAATGACGGCGCGTTGATGGCGCATATCGGCCCGCCGGACATGCGCCATGCCATCGGTTTTGCCCTCCACCACCCGAGCCGCACACATCTGCCGGTCGAGCGGCTGGACCTTGCCAAAATCGGCAGTTTTGAGTTCCGTGCGCCCGACGACATCCGCTGGCCAGCTTTGCGCCTCGCGCGGGAGGTGATGGCGCGTGGCGGAATGGCGGGTGCGGTGTTCAACGCCGCCAAAGAAGTGGCGCTGGATGGCTTTGTAGACGGCAAATTGCGTTTTCCGCAAATGGCACAGATTGTCGAAGACACAATGGAAACACTTTTCCCTGACAATGGGGTGATCGACGCGGCCATCACTCTTGATAACGTGGCCCAAGTGGACCATCTGGCAAGACAGGCCGCGTGGGCCGCAATAACAAAAAGGGCAGGGTAGAGTTTTGGATATTTTCGCATTGATTCCGCAGTTTGGCGGGCTGATCTGGACGCTTCTGGCCTTTGTTATCGCCCTATCGGTGATCGTCGCGATTCATGAGTACGGCCATTATATCGTTGGTCGCTGGTCGGGTATCCATGCTGACGTCTTCTCTCTCGGGTTCGGGCCGGTGCTGTATAGTCGCGTCGATAAACGCGGCACACGTTGGCAGATTGCGGCGCTGCCCTTTGGCGGCTATGTTAAGTTTGCGGGGGATGCGGATGCTGCATCGGGAAAGGACGTCGCCGCAATGGAAGCAGCCGAGACCGACCCCAAGCGCTTGCGCGCAACAATGCATGGCGCGCCGCTGTGGGCCCGTGCAGCAACGGTTGCGGCGGGGCCGGTGTTCAACTTTGCCCTGTCCATTCTAGTATTTGCAGCCATCGGGCTGTCGGTGGGCGTGCCTCGCGACCCCATGACCGTCGGTGAATTGTACCCGCTCCCGTTTGAACAGAATGATCTGGCCACAGGCGACGAGATTGTCTCTATCGGGGGGGTGGCCCTACCGCCGATAACAGACGCGACCGCCTATGCCGACGCTTTTGCTAGCATCCCGCTTAGCCAGCCGCTGCCTTACGAAGTCAATCGCGAGGGCGCGGTGGTGACCGTGGACGGGCCTTATGTCATGCCGTCCCTGATAAAGCAGGTCATGCCGCAATCCGCCGCCTACGAGGCTGGCCTAAAAAGCGGTGACGTGATCACAGCGGTCGACGGGGCCGAAATTTTCGCGTTCCGCCAGTTGAAGACCGCGGTCGAAGCCTCGGACGGTGCGCCGCTTGAGCTTGACATCTGGCGCGATGGGCAAATGCTCGACATAACGCTGCGTCCCAAAGTGACGGACGAGCCCCAGCCCGACGGCAGCTTTAAGTCGCAGATGCGCATTGGTATCGTCGGTGGCACCGCCTTTGATACAGCCACCACTAATCCCGGCGTCCTTTCCGCGCTTTGGGGCGGGGTGGAAAACACGGGCCGGATCATCAATGGATCGCTGTCGGGCCTCAAACACATGATCGTGGGCAATATCAGCACCTGTAATCTTAGCGGGCCGGTCGGCATTGCGCAGACATCGGGGGCGATGGCATCGCAAGGGGCACAAAGCTTTATCTATTTCATCGCCGTGCTGTCGACGGCAGTGGGGTTGTTGAACCTCTTTCCGATCCCTGCGTTGGACGGCGGACATCTGGTGTTTTACGCCTACGAGGCAGTCACCGGCAAACCCCCAAGCGATGGTGCCCTGCGTGTGCTGATGACCATTGGTTTGACACTGGTGCTTGGACTGATGGTATTCGCATTGGGGAATGACCTGTTCTGCCCGTAAGCGATAATTTGCCGATATGCGGCGGTAAAAGAGGCGAAAATCTTACTTTTGCCACATTTGGCCCAAGCTGTGCCGTAATCCTTTGTCATCTTTAGCCCTAGGGTAATAAGGGGTAAGATTATGATGGCACTTAAAACAAACTATCGCGGACTGAGCTTGTTGATGGACCTGAACTGGGACCGTGCTTTGTATTTCGGATTTTTGCTGATTGCGTTGACCGCGGGCGCATGGGTTGGCGCATAAGGCGTCTTAAACGCGCTGCTGATGGGCGCCGCCGCACTGTATCGTGATTAAATAGGCCGTCGGACACTCTATATAGGTGTCTGGCGGCCTCTTCGTTTTGACAATGCGTCTTAACCTGTCTAGTCAGTACGAAAGAGTTTTTTGACAGCGGGTAGGGCAGATGATGCACAACGACAGGTGGAATAAACCCACTGAGACAGCGGTTTTCACTCCTTTTGCGAAATCCCTTCGGGGTGCTTCGTTTTGCGTAATGTTATCAGTCGCTTGGCTGGTGCCAGCGCCACATGCCGATGCGCAGAGCTATCAGTTTAATACGGTTCAGATCGACGGCAACGAACGCATCGGTGACAGCGCCATTCTTGGTCAGGCCGGAATCGCACGCGGACGCGCCATTAGCGCGGGTGAATTAAACGACGCTTATCAGAAATTGCAGGCGTCCGGCCTGTTCGAAAGCGTCGCCATCGAACCTCGGGGCGGCACGCTGGTCATCACCGTGGTGGAATTCCCCACGATCAACCGCATCAGCTTTGAAGGCAACGCGCGTATCGACGACGAAGCGCTGGCATCGGTTGTCGATTCAGACGAACGCCGTGTCTTCAATCCGACCCAAGCGGAAAAAGACGCAAACGCCATTGCCCAAGCCTATAGCAACGACGGCCGCATTGCTGCCCGTGTTCAGCCCAAGGTCATCAAGCGCGACCAGAACCGCGTCGATCTGGTTTTCGAAGTCTTCGAAGGTGACAACGTCGAGATCGAGCGTCTTAGCTTTGTTGGCAACCGCGAGTATTCCGACCGGCGTCTGCGCCGTGTTCTGGGGACCAAGCAGGCCGGCCTTTTCCGTCGTCTGATCAAACGTGATACATTTGTTCCCGAACGCATCGAAGCTGACCAGCAGATGCTACGTGATTTCTATTTGTCACGCGGCTATGTCGATATGCGTATTGCCGCGGCGAACGCGCAGCTTACCCAAGAGCGTGACGGGTATTTCGTACAGTTCAATGTCCAAGAGGGGCAGCAGTTCAAATTTGGCGAACTCACCGTTACCTCGACAATCAATGGCGTGAATGCGGATGACTACCGTGGTGTGGTCAAAACCAAATCGGGTGCCGTTTATTCACCGTCGCTGGTGGAAACCGACATCGCGCGGATGGAACGCAAAGCCATTCGCGATGGCGTCGACTTTCTTCGTGTCGAACCTGTGATCACCCGCAACGATCGCGATCTTACGTTGAACGTCGAATACCGCATTTCGCGGGGTCCACGCGTTTTTGTTGAACGGATCGATATCGAAGGCAACACCACCACGCTTGACCGTGTTATTCGCCGACAGTTTGACAGCGTTGAGGGCGACCCGTTCAACCCACGCGAGATTCGTGAAAGCGCCGAGCGTATCCGTGCCCTTGGCTATTTCGAAGGTGCCGAAGTCAACGCCCGCGAGGGGTCTTCCCCCGAACAGGTCGTTGTCGATGTGAATGTCGTTGAGCAGCCTACAGGCTCGCTGAATTTCGGTGGTTCCTTCTCGTCCAGCGACGGCATCGGTATCGCGGTTAGCTTTGCGGAGGATAACTTCCTTGGGCGCGGCCAAAAACTGAAGCTCACCGTAAGCACCGCCGAAGCCGCGCAGCGCTATGGGTTCAGCTTTGTAGAACCCAGCCTGCTAGGTCGCGACGTCGCATTCGGGCTGAACCTCGATTATGCCGAAACCAGCTCGTCCTATAACTCATTCGACACAGAGCGTATCGTTGTGCAGCCAACGCTGTCTTTCCCCGTCAGTGAAAACGGGCGCTTGGGGCTCAACTATACCTACGACGATCTCGAGATGTCCGCGCGTGACGACACCACTACGGGTTTTGTTGTTGCAAATGACATTGCGGCGGGCCGTCAGGTGACGTCTTCGGTCGGCTATAACTACAACTATGATACCCGTCGCGCCGGTTTGGACCCGACCTCGGGCGTTTTGCTACAGTTCGGTCAGGATTTTGCAGGCATCGGTGGTGACACCAAGTTTGTAAAAACCACAGCCAAGGCCATCGGCGAAAAACGCATCTTCAACGAAGAGGTGACATTGCGCGCCACGCTGCAAGGTGGCGCACTGGCATGGAGCGAAGGCAACAACCGCGTGTCAGACCGTTTTGTGATTGGTCCGTCGATCATGCGTGGTTTTGAAACAGGCGGCATCGGCCCGCGTGATCAAAGCAACGGGTCGGACGATTCGATTGGCGGTAACCTGTTTGTCGTCGGTAGCTTAGAGGCGGAATTCCCACTGGGGCTGCCCGAGGAATACGGGATCAGCGGCGGCGTTTTCTATGACGTCGGTAATGTCTGGAACCTGGATGATGTAGAGATCCCCACAGGGTCGTCCATCGTTGGTGAATCAGGGTCGTTCCGCCATGTGATCGGGGTCTCGCTCTTTTGGGATACACCGGTCGGTCCTTTGCAATTCAACATGTCTAAAGCGTTGAAAAAAGAAGACTACGACGAAGAACAGAAGTTCGAAGTGACCCTGCGGACTGACTTCTGAGGTCAATATGAAGCTGCGGGCACTCTTGATCTGCCTTCTGCCGGTGCTGCCCCTTGGGGCGGTGCCGGTTTTTGCACAGCAACAGGCTGAACGCCGCTTGGTGCAAAGCCCGATCCTGACCATTGATTCCGACCGCGTCTTTACCGAAAGCGCCTTTGGTTTGCGCGTCGCGGACGACGTCGAAACCCAAAGTGCTGAAATCTCTGCTGAAAACCGTCTGATCGAAGCGGACTTGAAGGCCGAAGAACGCAAGCTTACGGACCAGCGGAGCAAGCTTAGTCCCGATGCCTTCAGCGGACTTGCAGATGCATTTGACGAAAAAGTTCAGAAAACCCGAGCGTCTCAGGCAGCCAAGGGGCGTGCACTGAATGAGCTGGTCGAAAAAGAGCGCCACGTGTTTCTGGCCGCGGCAGGACCGGTGTTGGAACAAATGATGCGCGAAGCAGGGGCCGCTGTGATCCTTGAACGTCGATCGGTTTTTGTCAGCGCCAACGCCATCGACATCACCGACGAGGCCATCGAACGGCTGGATGCGTCGGTCGGCAGCGGCAAGAACTGATCCCCCCCGCTTGCCCATGGCGGCCAGAATTGGTAGCCACAATACAGCTTTTAACAGACAGGACATGCAATGACCGACACCCTGCCAAGTGCCGATATCCAGATGATCCAGCGGATCATTCCGCACCGCTATCCCTTTTTGCTGGTCGATAAAGTGGTCGATATCCAAGGCACGCAAAGCGCCGTCGGGATCAAGAACGTCACGATGAACGAACCGCATTTTCAGGGGCATTTTCCCGGTATGCCAATCATGCCTGGCGTCACCATCGTCGAAGCCATGGCGCAGACTGCGGCTGTGATGGTTGGCGTCACGCTCGAAATGGCGGACAAGGACATGAAGGTTTATTTCATGGCCATCGACAAGTGCAAATTCCGCCGCAAGGTCATTCCCGGGGACGTCGTCCGGATGGAGCTGACCACCCTGCGCGGCAAGCCGGGCGGCAAGGTCTGGAAGTTCGGCGGCGTCGCGTCGGTCGAGGGTGAGATGGCCGCTGAAGTTGAATTTACAGCGATGATGGACCTGTCCTGATGGGCAATGTCCACCCAAGTGCGGTGATCGAAGAGGGCGCGCAGATTGCGGCCTCTGCCAAGGTTGGTCCGTTCTGCGTGATCGGGTCCCAGGTCGTGCTGCGGGACGACGTGGAGGTAAAATCCCACGCTATCGTCACCGGCGACACGGAAGTCGGCGAAGGCACGGTGATCTTTTCGTTCGCGGTGATCGGCGAAATCCCTCAAGACCTTAAGTTCAAGGGGGAAACCAGCCGGCTGGTGATCGGGAAACGCAACCGGATTCGTGAACATGTCACCATGAACGGCGGGACCGAAGGTGGGGGTGGCCTGACCAAGATCGGCGACGACGGGCTGTTCATGGCAGGCTGTCACATTGCACACGACGCGATCCTTGGCGATCGGGTGATCGTGGTGAACAATGCCGCCGTGGCAGGGCATTGCATCATTGAAGACGACGTACTGATCGGCGGGCTTGCGGGTATCCACCAGTTCGTGCGCATCGGGCGTGGCGCTATTATCGGTGCCGTGACGATGGTGACCAATGACGTGATCCCCTACGGGCTGGTGCAAGCGCCGCGTGGCGTGCTGGACGGGTTGAACCTTGTCGGGCTCAAACGGCGCGGTGTCACCCGCGCGGATATCACAGCGTTGCGGGCGGCGTTTCAGATGCTGGCGCAGGGCGAGGGCACTTTCCACGACCGCGCACGCCGCTTGGGCGAGGAAACCGGCAGCGATTACGTGCGCGAGATCGTCGACTTCGTTCTCGCCGACACAGGTCGCCATTTTCTGACGCCGGGTTGATGCTGGCGCTGATCGCAGGGGGCGGCGGACTGCCTCAACGGGTGGTGTCATCTCTGTCCGACGCGCCTTTGGTTTGCGCCTACGAGGGGACAGCGCCGGTGGGGCTGGTGCCCGATCTTGGGTTCCGGCTTGAGACGCTTGGCAGCCTTCTGGTTACGCTTCGCACGCGCGGCGTCACGCGGGTTTGTTTCTGTGGCGCGGTTGCACGCCCGTCGTTCGATCCTTCAAAGCTTGATGCCGCAACGCTGCCTTTGGTGCCGGCGTTCCAAAAGGCGCTTGCCGCTGGTGATGACGGTGCTTTGCGCGCCTTGGTTGATATCTTCGAGACAGCGGGCTTTGACGTTGTAGCCGCACATGAACTAGTGCCCGACCTGATGGCACGCGAAGGCGTGTTCAGCCAGCGTCAGCCGGATGCTCAGATGAATGACGACGCCGCCCGCGGTGCCGCGTTGGTGCGTTGTCTCGCCCCGATGGACGTTGGCCAATGTTGCGTCATCGGCCAAGGGCAGGTCATGGGCATAGAGACGATCGGCGGGACCGATCACCTGCTGTCTACGTTGCCCGCAAGCGCGCTTGGCGTTGATGCAATCCTGTTCAAAGGACCGAAACCGGGCCAGAGCCATCTGGTTGATATGCCAACCATTGGCCCGGACACGCTGCGCCGCGCCCATGAGGCAGGGCTGTCAGGGGTGGTGATCGAAGCCGGTGCCGTGATCGTGCTTGAACCCGAGGTTTGCGTGAGGCTGGCAGATGAAGTGAACCTCGTACTATGGGCTAGGACCGCAGGATGAAGGTGTTTATCGTCGCGGGTGAACCGTCGGGCGACCGTCTGGGGGGCGCGTTGATGGCGGGACTAAAGTCGCTGCGCCCTGACATCACATTCGAAGGGATCGGTGGGACGGATATGGCAGCTGAAGGGCTGACCAGCCGTTTCGACATGTCGGAACTGTCGGTCATGGGGATCGCCGAGGTTTTGCCCAAGTACAGATCACTGATGGCACGGATCAACGAGACGGCGCAGGCCGTCGTGGACGCCAAGCCCGATGTGATGATCACCATCGACAGCCCCGATTTCTCGCTCCGCGTGGCCAAGCGGGTTAAGGCCGTGTCGACTATCCGCACCGTGCATTACGTAGCTCCGACGGTCTGGGCATGGCGCCCCGGTCGGGCCAAAAAGATGGCACAGTTTATTGATCATGTGCTGGCGCTTTTCCCCTTTGAGCCCCCGTTGATGGAGGCCGAAGGCATGGCCTGTGATTTCGTCGGTCATCCGGTGGTCGGAGAAAAAATCGCATCGCACCGTGAAGCCGCTGCATTCCGGCAGGCCCATGAGATTGGTGACGCCCCCCTGCTTTTGGTGCTGCCAGGCTCGCGCCGGTCAGAGGTGGCGCGGCTGTCGGGCGTCTTTGGCGAGGCCGTCGCGGGCTTTGCCAACACGCATCCCGACGCACGGGTCGTCATTCCTGCGGCAGGTCCTGTCGCCGAAGCGGTGATCGCACAGACCAAAGACTGGGCCGTGCGCCCCATCGTCCTTGACCCGCGCGTCGGGACGCGTGCAGGCAGTGCCGCGATGAAACGCGCAGCCTTTGCTGCAGCCGATGTCGCTTTAGCGGCCTCTGGGACTGTCTCGCTGGAACTGGCGGCGGCGTCTTTGCCCATGGTGATCGCCTATCGGATGAACTGGCTCAGCTTCCGTCTGATCAAGGCGATGGCGCTGATTGATACAGTAACGCTGGTGAACCTCGTCTCTGACACGCGGGTGGTGCCAGAATTTCTAGGCCCCGATTGCACGCCCCAAAAGATCGCCGGCGGTTTGGAGCATGTCTTTGCCCATCCCGAAGAACAAAAAGACGCTATGGCGCTAACGATGGAGCGTCTAGGCAAGGGCGGCGATGCACCTGGCCTGCGCGCAGCGCGAGCGGTTCTGTCGCGGTTGTAAGCCTGAAGACTGACTTGTGAACAAGATGAGGGGCGCTGCCCCTCGAACGCGCGACGTAAATGAGGGGCGCTGCCCCTCAAACTCACGACATAAATGAGGGGCTCTGCCCCTCAAACTCACGACACAAATGAAGGGCTCCGCCCCTCAAACTCCCCGGGATTTTAAGCCATTTGGAAGGGGTTCAGCCCTTGTGGATCCAGCCGCCGCCGAAAATACGGGTGCTTTCGGGGTCGTAGAACACACAGGCCTGACCGGGGGAAATGCCTTCCTCGGGGGTGAGCAGCTCTACCGTGGCTTCGGTATCAGAGATGGGGCGCAGAATTGCATCAATGGGCGGGCGCGTTGAGCGGACACGCACGGCAATGGGCCATTCGGACTGGGACATTAACGGGGTTTCACCCAGCCAGTTGATCTCTCTTACAGGGACGGTGCGGGTGGCCAGCATCGATTTTGGTCCCACGATGACCTGCGCCTTATCCGCGTCAAGCTTAACCACGTAAAGCGGGTCGGCCAACCCGCCAATACCAAGCCCGCGACGTTGCCCGATGGTGTAATTAATCACCCCATCATGCTGGGCAAGTACAGTGCCATCAGTATCGACAATATCACCGGGATTGGCCGCTTCGGGGCGCAGCTTGCGGATCACTGACGCATAATCGCCATTTGGGACAAAGCAGATATCCTGGCTGTCCGGTTTGTCCGCAACGCTAAGGCCGTATTTTGCGGCAAGCGCCCGTGTGTCATTCTTGGAGGGCAGGTGCCCTAGGGGAAAGCGCAGATAATCGAGCTGTTCGGGCGTGGTGGAGAACAAAAAATAGCTTTGATCGCGGTTGGCATCTGCCGCACAATGCAGTTCGGCCCCGTCTGCCCCCATCTTGCGTTGGATGTAGTGACCAGTGGCCATGCAATCGGCGTCCAGATCCTTGGCTGTTTCCAGCAGGTCCTTGAATTTGACCCGTTCGTTACAGCGGATGCAGGGCACCGGCGTGGCACCCCCCAGATAGCTGTCAGCAAATTCGTCGATCACCGCATCCTTGAACACGTTTTCATAGTCGAGCACGTAATGTGGAAAACCCATGGATTCCGCGACGCGGCGCGCGTCATGGATATCGATCCCGGCACAACACGCCCCTTTGCGCGCCAGCGCGGCACCGTGGTCGTAAAGCTGTAGCGTAACCCCGACGACATCATAGCCTTCCTCGGCCAGCATCGCGGCCACGACAGAACTATCGACGCCACCAGACATCGCCACAACGACGCGGGTGTCGGCAGGGGCTTTTGCAAAGCCCAACGAATTGAGCGGCGGGGTGCGGTCAAGCGGCATGGTCATACTCCGGGAGGTTTGAGGCTTAATATAGGAAAATTGACGATACTCTCAAGGGGTGACTTCACCAGTCGTTAACGCGCCGCGACCTAGCTTGCACGCGATATGACCGGTCGCGTGGCCGGTGTTGGTAAGGGGTAGAAAGGGAATGATTGTGTATCTGAAAAAAGTGGGACGTCCCAGAGCTGTGACATTGCCCGACGGGTCCAGTTTTAGCCTCGCTGATCTGCCCGACTGTAACACACGCCGCTGGGTGGCATCGCGCAAAGCCGCCGTGGTGCGCGGCGTTCTATATGGGTTGATCACCGAAGCTGACGCAGAAGAACGATACGGGGTGGGACGCGATGAATTTGTGGAATGGGTACGTGCTGTTTCTGATCATGGGGAAACGGCGTTGCGCGCCACAGCGCTACAAAAGTATAGACAACTTTAAGTTGCTAGCTTAACTATTTAAGCACTATTAACGAGTGGTTAAACCTTTTTGGTCACGGTGCATATTACACCCAATTCATTTAAGCGGAGTGAGAAAATGCGAATACTGCTGGTTGAAGATGACCCAACCACGTCCAAGAGCATCGAGCTGATGCTGACCCATGCCAATCTCAACACCTATACCACCGACCTTGGGGAGGAAGGGATCGATCTGGCGAAACTGTATGACTACGACCTTATCCTGCTTGATCTGGATCTGCCCGATATGAATGGGCACGACGTCTTGCGGCAATTACGCCTGAGCAAGATTGAGACGCCCATTTTGATCCTCTCGGGCTCTGATGATACAGAAAACAAGATCAAAGGGTTTGGATTTGGCGCGGATGATTATCTGACCAAACCGTTCCACCGGGAAGAGCTTGTCGCCCGTATTCACGCGATCATCCGTAGGTCCAAGGGCCATTCGCAGTCCGTCATTAATGTCGGACGGGTGTCAGTTAACCTTGACGCCAAGTCGGTGACCGTGGCGGGCAAACCGGTCCATCTTACGGGCAAGGAATATCAGATGTTCGAGCTTTTGAGTCTGCGCAAAGGGTCCACATTGACGAAAGAAATGTTTTTGAACCATCTTTACGGGGGAATGGACGAGCCGGAGTTGAAAATCATCGATGTTTTTATCTGCAAATTGCGTAAAAAGCTGAACATTGCGACCGGAGGAGAAAACTATATCGAGACGGTCTGGGGCCGTGGCTATGTGCTGCGCGATCCGATCAGCATGGGCTTCCCCGAACCGGAGAGATTGGCGGTTGGCGGCTAGTCACTCAAGTTAGGGAAATAATGTAGACGTCGGGTGGCTCCCTGCGTATCTAGCCCTCAGTCGAAACAGTAGGCTGGGGAAAACCGTGACTGATAAAACCGCACTTCAGGATCTTTCTCAGGAGGATGCAAAGGCCGAATTGGCGCGGCTGGCTGACCTGCTAAGCCGTGCGAATAAGGCGTATCACACGCAGGATGCGCCAGACCTGTCGGATGCGGAATACGATCGCCTGAAGCTACGGAATACGGAGATCGAGGACCGTTTTCCAACCCTTAAACGCGCCGACAGCCCGAGCGACAAGGTTGGTGCTGCGCCAGCGGAAGGGTTCAGCAAACTACGGCATGATGTGCCGATGCTGTCCTTGGGGAATGCGTTCGAAGACGATGACGTTGTCGATTTTAGCGCACGCATTCGAAAGTACTTGGGGCTACCCCCGGGGGCACCATTGGCGTTTACGGCTGAGCCAAAGATCGACGGGCTTTCGCTGTCGTTGCGCTATGAGAAGGGCGATCTGGTTCAGGCCGCCACGCGCGGCGACGGGGCTGTGGGGGAGAATGTCACTGCGAATGCGCGCACCATCGGAACAATCCCGACACGGATCGAGGGCGCACCGGACCTGCTTGAGGTGCGCGGCGAAGTCTATATGCGACACGATGACTTTAACGCGTTGAACGCCCGCCAGACTGCAAATGGCGGTAAGGTATTCGCCAACCCCCGCAACGCTGCTGCTGGGTCATTACGTCAGCTGGATGCTGAAATGACCCGCGCGCGGCCCTTGGCTTTTTTTGCCTATGCGTGGGGCGCATTGTCTGAACCACTGGCCGAAACGCAGTATCAAGCGATCGCGCGACTGAAAGGCTTCGGATTTGACACAAACCCCCTGACCAGTCTGTGCGACGGTCCGCAAGCAATGATCGCACACTACCGCAAGATCGAAGAGCAACGTGCGACGCTTGGCTATGATATCGATGGCGTGGTCTACAAAGTGAATGACCTTGCTTTGCAAGATCGGCTTGGCTTTCGATCAACAACCCCCCGTTGGGCGATTGCGCATAAATTCCCGGCCGAACTTGCTTGGACCCGGCTCGAGGATATCACCATTCAGGTCGGGCGCACCGGTGCGTTGTCACCCGTGGCCAGACTACAACCTGTAACCGTGGGCGGCGTCGTCGTGTCGAACGCCACCCTTCACAACGAAGATTACATTAAAGGGCTGGACAGCAAAGGGGCCACGATACGCGAAGGTAAAGATGTGCGCGTCGGCGATTGGGTGCAGGTGTACCGCGCGGGCGATGTGATCCCCAAGATCGCGGATGTGGACCTATCCAAACGACCCGAGGACGCCGACGCTTTCGCCTACCCCACGCTTTGCCCCGAATGCGGGAGTGACGCCATACGCGAAGAAGGCGACGCTGTGCGGCGTTGCACGGGCGGCCTAATTTGTCCGGCGCAAGCAGTTGAAAAGCTGAAACATTTCGTCTCTCGGGGTGCCTTTGACATTGACGGCTTGGGCGCAAAACAGGTCGAACAGTTCCATACCGACGGCTGGATTGCAGAGCCTGCGGATATTTTCACGCTGAAGTCCCGCTTTGGAAGCGGCATGCAGCAGTTGAAAAACCGTGATGGCTGGGGAGAAAAATCCGCTGACAAGCTGTTCCAAGCCATCGATGATAAGCGGGAAATACCGCTCTCCCGCGTGATCTTTGCGCTTGGTATCCGACATGTCGGGGAAGCGGCCTCAAATCTCATCGCACAACATTACGGTAGCTGGACAAGGTTCGAGCGCGCCATGGAGCAGGCCAAAACAGGTGACGGGCCGGCCTGGAGTGATCTGATCGGAGTAGATGGTGTTGGCCAGGTGATGGCGCAATCTTTGGTCAACACTTTCGCCCAAGAGGCCGAGCGCGCATCGATCGACCGTCTGGTCGCCCAACTTTCGGTGCAGGATGTGGCGCGCCCAGATACTGACGGGTCGCCTGTGGCAGGCAAAACCGTCGTCTTTACCGGCACGCTGGAAAAGATGACCCGCGCAGAGGCCAAGGCGCGGGCGGAACGGCTCGGGGCCAAGGTCTCGGGTTCTGTCAGCGCTAAAACGGATATTCTGGTGGCGGGCCCAGGGGCCGGGTCCAAAGCGAAAAAGGCCGCTGATCTAGGCATTCAGACGATGGATGAGGACGGCTGGCTTGCGCTGATCGCAGACGCATGACGGGCCGCCCCGAAGCGCTGTTCCCTTTGTTTTCCAAGCTGGAAACGCTTGAAGGGGTCGGGCCGAAAACCGCGCAGAACTTCGCCCAACTTGGCGTGATGGCACCGCGAGACCTATTGTTTACGTTGCCCTATTCCGGCATCGACCGGCGGCTCCAAGGTTCAGTTCATGACGCGATCTTGCCCACGACGGTGACGGTCGCTGTTACCGTTGGGGCGCATCACGCGCCGGCGAATAAAGGCGGTGCCTACCGTATTCATGTCGAGGACAGTGCCACCGCCTTTCAGCTGGTTTTTTTCCATGCCCGTGGGGATTACTGGAAGCGGCAGATGCCCGAAGGGTCGCGCCGTATCGTGTCGGGACGGGTCGAGCTCTTTGATGGCAACCCCCAGATGGTCCACCCCGATTTCGTCGTTCCCGAAGCAGAGGCGGACGATATTCCAACGTTTGAACCGGTGTATCCGCTGACCAGCGGGATTACGCAAAAGCTGATGTACAAAGCCACCCGTGCCGCGCTGTCGCGTGCGCCAGAGGTTGGCGAATGGATTGATCCCAATCAGAAAAAACAAGAAGACTGGCCCGATTTCGCCGACGCCTTGCAGCAGGCCCATGCGCCGCGCGACATGGCCGATCTGTCTTCTGCCGCGCCGGCACGGGCGCGGTTGGCCTATGATGAATTGCTGGCCCATCAACTGACGCTCGCCCTCGCGCGGGCCAAAGACCGGCGTAAGGCCGGGCGCGAGACGATTGGCAACGGCACGCTTCAACAGCGCGTGCTCAAGGCGTTGCCCTATGCGCCGACCGCTGCGCAGACCCGTGCCATTGGCGAGATCACAAATGACATGGCGTATGGCACGCGGATGAACCGTTTGCTTCAGGGGGACGTGGGGGCGGGCAAGACGTTGGTCGCCTTTATGGCGCTTTTGTGCGCGGTCGAGGCCGGCGGGCAAGGTGTTTTGATGGCCCCGACAGAAATCCTTGCGCGTCAACACCTTGAAGGGCTTCGCCCGTTGGCGGAGCAAGCCGGTGTGGTGCTTGAACTTTTGACCGGACGCGACAAAGGGGCTGAACGACGGGCGAAGCTTGCAGCGTTGGAAGGTCGCGCGATCCAGATCCTGGTCGGCACCCATGCGGTGTTTCAGGCGGATGTCGCCTTTGGCGATTTGCGCCTTGCGGTGGTCGATGAACAGCACCGCTTTGGCGTACGCCAGCGGCTTGAGCTTGGACGAAAGGGGCAGGCGGTTGATGTCTTGGTCATGACCGCCACGCCAATCCCACGGTCGCTGGCTTTGGCGCAATATGGCGACATGGACGTTTCTGTGCTGGACGAAAAGCCCCCCGGTCGGAAACCCATTCGCACAGCTCTGATCGCGACCGACCGGATGGAGGAGGTCGTTACGCGTTTGCGCGCCGCAATCAACGAGGGACGGCAATGCTATTGGGTGTGCCCGCTGGTCGAGGAAAGCGAGGTCAGCGATCTCATCGCTGCAGAGGCGCGGTTCAAACACCTGCGCGCTGCCTTGGGCGAGGGCGTTGTTGGATTGGTCCACGGGCAAATGCCCCCTGCGGACAAAGATGCCGCCATGCGCGCCTTTCAGAAGGGGGAGACTAAGCTGCTGGTTGCTACGACCGTGATCGAGGTTGGCGTCGACGTGCCAAACGCAAGCATCATCGTGATTGAACGCGCCGAAAGCTTTGGTCTGGCACAGCTACACCAGTTGCGCGGCCGTGTGGGGCGCGGGCAGGCGGCCTCTACCTGTTTGCTGATGTATCAGGCCCCGCTCAGCGAAACCGGCCGTCAGCGGCTCGAGGTTCTGCGCGAAAGCGAGGACGGTTTTGTAATCGCGGAAACCGATCTGAAGATGCGCGGCACCGGCGATCTGATCGGGACGGCGCAATCGGGCGTGCCACGGTTCAGGGTTGCAGACCTAGAAAAGCAGGCCGCTCTTATGCAGGTGGCCCAATCAGATGCGCGGGCGTTGCTGGCGGTGGACCCTGATTTGACGACCCCCCGCGGTACGTCAGCACGTCTGCTTTTGTGGCTGATGCGGCAGGATGAAGCGATACGTTTAATATCAGTGGGTTAACGGGTAGATCCCATTTTGTTCTCCTTTGTTCTCATAAAGTTCTTTACACGGGAGCGTGAAAATGAGAACAAATAGGCAACGGAAACGGGAGAACGCACATGACCACGATCCTTACAGTCAAAGCCATTGCTAAACGGTCGAAAGACACGCTGTTGCAAGACGCCGCAGGGGCGGCTGCCTTGGTTGTTATTCTCGTGGTCGGCCTGCACCTTCCCGCCTTCGTTTGACTTCTGCCTGCGTACCCCGTGTCGTTTTGATCTAGCCCGCGCATCTGTCCCAAACTTTATGCGTTGGCGAAGTCCGCAATATCTTCGTCCCAGTGCCAGAGTTGTCCCCTCTGACGCGGATCAAAACGAGCCTTCACGGTCATCGCATCCTTGCGCCGCCATCCTATCGGGATGTGCGGCGTTTTTTTCGGCAGTTATATAGCGGCAAATGAACGATAAGGGTGCAGCAACTGAGCGGCTGGTGCCCCTGCAATACAGCTTATCCGTTCTGCACGACCGTTTGGGTTTGTTCCATCGCTTCGGCCAATGCCTCTATCGAAAGCAAGATCGACGCATGACGGTTTTTATAGGCGACAGCGGGGGTCAGCACCTCGAACCCGTCAAAGGGCGCGTCTGGCACAGGGCCTTTGCCTTTTAACATCGCCTTGAGCTGATCCCGCGCCGTTTGAATTTGCCCAAGGGAAGCACCAACAGCGGCAGCCCCAGTCACAGCGGCAGAGGCTTGGCCAAGCGCGCAGGCTTTGACGTCTTGTCCCATTTGGACCAACTCTCCGTCTTTGACCACCACGTCGACGGTCACTGTTGATCCGCAAAGGGGCGAACGGCGTGTCACACTGGCGTCTGGTTCGTCCAAACGGCCCACATGCGGAATATCAGCCGCAAGCCCCAATATCCGCGCTGAATAGAGCTTGATCAGGTCTGTGTCGTCACTCATGGCTGTTCCTTTCCGCAGTTAATCCCTACATAAGCTTTCACGTGGATGATGCAAAAATAAACTGAAGGCTTGGACATGGACTTTGACACCAGCACTTTGAAATACAACGAAGCAGGGCTGATCCCCGCAATCGCGCAGGATGCGGTTTCGGGCGAGGTATTGATGATGGCATGGATGAATGCACAGGCCGTAAGCCAGATGCTGGATACCGGACGCGTCACATACTGGAGCAGGTCACGGCAATCGTTCTGGATCAAGGGTGATACCAGCGGCCATGTGCAAGAGCTGGTTGAACTGCGCATCGATTGCGACCGCGACTGTTTGCTGGTCAAGGTAAACCAGACCGGTGCGGCGTGCCACACAGGGCGGCGGACCTGCTTTTATACGGTTGTCGAAGATGGCGTTGAACGTATCACGCTTGATGTGATGGATGATAAATAGCCTCTAAAGGCCTATCATCAAACGAATATCATCCGGAGACGCGCCGTCTTTCCGATAGACAGAGATCGCGCGCGCATCGTCTCGCTTTGCCAGTCTCTTGCCATCATCATCACGAATAAGATCGTGGTGGTGATAGCGCGGCGGGGTGTGACCCAGCAAATCCAACAGCAAAATCTGAACCTGCGTGAATTCAAAAAGATCAACACCGCGGACCACGTGGGTGATATTCTGGCGCATGTCATCGATGGCCGAGGCGAGGAAATACGCTGCAGTCTGGATATCCTTGCGGCCAATTACGATGTCGCCGATTTCATCCAGAAGTGCAGCCGGATCAATGGGATGTACGCCACAGTGCAAGGGCCCGTCTTCGATGAAACCCAGCCCAGCCGAAGCTTGATTCAGTGCACGGTCCATATGAAGGCGGACGGCATCGCCGGCACCACGTTCAACCATGCTGCGCGTTTTGCATGTTTGGGGGTAAACCGCATGTGGCGCGCCTTCTTGCGGGGCTGCTAATGCGGCGGCGATATCCTTGCGGCTGCACCTGCATGGGTATGTCAGGCCACGTGAAGTAAGCCCTTCAACGCTTTGATTATAAATACCAAGATGCGCCGACTGCATCAAGGGAGGCGCATCCCACGTGATGCCAAGCCACGCCAGATCATCCAGCGCTTGGCGCACATACTCCGGCTTTGACCGCTCCAGATCCGTGTCCTCGAACCGGAGCAGAAAACTGCCCCCCTGTGCGCGCGCCATGTCGTGCGCTACCAGCGCAGAATAGGCGTGCCCCAGATGCAGCGGCCCGGTAGGAGATGGCGCGAACCGGGTGCAAAAGCTCATGCGGTGGGGGCGCTGCTGTCCAGCCAGTCTTGCCAGTCGACTTTGGCACGATCAGTATACGCCTTATAGCGATCCTTGCGCCCGCGGCGTCCCGCTTTCAGCCCCTCGACCGGTGGGAACAGTCCGAAGTTGACGTTCATCGGCTGGAAGGTTTTTGCATCCGCACCCCCGGTGATGTGGGTGATCAATGCGCCAGTTGCCGTCGTCGGAGGTGGCGGGGTTGCTGCCTCGCCGTTAATTTCAGCCACCGCAAGACGCCCCGCAAGCAATCCCATTGCGGCACTTTCAACATACCCTTCGACGCCGGTGATCTGGCCCGCAAAGCGCACATTCGGCTGGCTGCGCAGCCGCATCTGATCATCCAGGAAGGTGGGCGAATTGAGGAAAGTATTCCGGTGAATGCCCCCAAGGCGGGCGAAGGAAGCATTTTCCAGCCCCGGAATCATCCGCAGCACCTCTGTCTGGGCCCCGTATTTCATTTTAGTTTGAAAGCCGACGATATTATACAATGTTCCCAGCTTGTTATCGCGGCGCAACTGCACCACGGCATAGGCTTTGGTTTCGGGATCATGGGGGTTGGTCAGGCCTACGGGCTTCATCGGACCAAATCGCAGGGTTTCGCGACCCCGTTCTGCCATCACTTCGATCGGAAGACAGCCGTCAAAGTAGCCGGCGGTTTCGCCTTCTTTAAATTCGGTTTTATCGGCGGCCAAGAGCGCGTCGATGAACGCCTCGTATTGATCCTTGGTCATCGGGCAATTGAGGTAAGCAGTGCGCTCTTCCTCGGTTTCGCCCTTGTCATAGCGCGACTGCATCCACGCTTTACTCATGTCGATGCTGTCGTGATAGATAATCGGCGCGATGGCGTCGAAAAAGGCCAGCGCCTCGGCACCGGTTTGGGCTGCAATAGATTGCGCCAGATCACCCGAGGTCAACGGGCCGGTTGCAATAATCCAGTGGCCGTCGCGGGGCAGGTCGGTGATCTCTCCGTATTCGACAGAAATATTGGGGTGCGCCATCAGCGCATCCGTCACTGATTGCGCAAAAGGATCGCGGTCCACCGCCAAGGCACCACCCGCAGGCAGGCGGTGCTTTTCCGCTGTGGCCATGATCAACCCGTTCGCAGCCCGCATTTCCCAATGAAGCAGGCCCACAGCGTTCTGTTCATCGTCATCGGAACGGAAGGAGTTGGAGCAAACCATCTCTCCCAATAGTCCCGTTTGATGCGCAAATGTGCCAACCTTTGGCCTCATTTCATGCAGCACAACCTGAATGCCTGCGTTTGCAGCCTGCCAAGCGGCCTCTGATCCGGCCATGCCGCCGCCGATGATATGGAGTGTATGTGTCATGCCTGCGATGTAGGGCAGGGGCTGGCGCGGCGCAATAGCCAGTGGTGTCTGCGAGGTGAAACATGGCTCAGGCCGCGGTCGACACAGCCACCTGAATTCATCGCATATCAAGGAGGGGGGGGATTTTTGGGGTCGCCGCTGCGGGAACGGTCGGTCAGTGAGAGGCTGACCTGGAGGGACCTTCCGCCATCGGCGACCCAAAATCATCAAGGCATCGGCCTTGTCTTATTTGTGCCACAAAAGCGCCTGAATTGAAAGCACGAAATCGTGATCTGTGCAGCGCCATCGGAAACAGTCTGTTTCTGGCCTACTGATCCCACTCCGGCGCGCGTTTCTCCAGAAACGCAGCGATACTTTCGGCTGTATCAGGATTAAGCATGTTCTCTACCATAACGTCGCCGGTATAGACGTAGGCCTGCGCAACCGGCAGGGCGAGCTGCGCATAGAAGGCCTGTTTCCCGATCCTCACGGCCGTGCCCAATTTGTCCGCGATCTGCCGAGCAAGAGCCGTCGTTTCAGCCCTGAGCTGATCCGGCGCGACGACGCGGTTGACCAACCCAAGCTCGCGGGCACGGGTGGCGTCGACAAACGCGCCCGTTGTCAGCATTTCGAACGCTTGCTTGCGCGGGATATTGCGGCTTAGCGCGACCATCGGGGTCGAACAGAAAAGGCCGATGTTCACCCCATTGACGCCAAAACGCGTGCCATCGGCTGCAACGGCCATATCACAGGTCGCCACCAGCTGGCAGCCAGCGGCGGTTGCGATGCCGTGGACCTGAGCGATCACGGGTTGGGGCAGGGACTGGATGCGCGCCATCAGGCGGGCGCATCGGTCAAACAGATCTTTGAACCCCGCGGCCCCGTTATCGCGGGTCCCGCGCAAAGCCGTCATCTGCTTGAGGTCATGACCGGCGCAAAAGGCTTTACCCGCGCCGGCGAGGATGACCACCCTGATATCAGGGCGATGCGCGATCTCGTCCAAACGCGATTGCAACGCGGCCAGCATTTCATCTGACAGCGCATTCAGCCGGTCCGGCGCGTTCATCATTAACCTTGCTACCGCACCGTCACGTTCCATTTCAACGATTGTCATCTTGCACCCCTCCCGCTTTTACCAGAGCCTAGCCGCGACATATGAGGGAGGACAAGTATGCCGATTATGATGGATGCCGATGCGCTTTCGGTTTTTATGAAGGATGTGTTCAAACAGGTTGCTGATGACTTTGCGATTGATCACGTGGGAGAGACGGATCTAACGACGCGCCTGCTGACCGCCGACCGCCACTTGCGCCCCGGCGGAACCGTGTCGGGCCCATCGATATTCGCGCTTGCGGACGTAAGTGCCTATCTGATGACACTTGCGCGGATCGGGCCAAAAGCGCTGGCAGTGACGACGAACTGCTCCATCGATTTTATGCGCAAGCCTGCGGCGAATACGGATCTGATTGCCAAAACGCGGCTGCTCAAGCTTGGTAAGCTGCTGTCGATCTGCGATGTGCTGGTTTATTCCGACGGGCTGGAAGAGCCTGTCGCGCGGGCCTCGCTTACCTATGCGATTCCGCCACGCTGATTGTATCAATTTTGAACTGGTACAATCGAAAAAAGGGCCGGTATATACCGGCCCGAGTGAAGAGGTCTGGACTGCGCCACAGGGACGTTACGCCTTCCAGAACACCCGAATAGACTCATCATGAGCCTGTCGCGGTGTAAGTCCCACGTCTGCCAACTGCCACGGCTCAAGCTGAGCGAGCGCTTTGCGGGTATGGCGACGCGATGCCATTTTCGTAACACAAACCGCAAATTTGACCGCTAGAACAGCAGCGAACGGCGTGCTGCGCTGGTTCAGGATCGCCACCGTATCGTGGGAAAGGGTCAGGGTCTGTGTCATGAGAATCTCCTATTACTGAATTGTATTGACACAATATTGCGTTCTGTCGTAATGAAGGGGTACAAAATACGATACATTTTGAAAAGGAAAACATTGTAATGGGTACAATTTGGCATCCCGAGCGCATTGATGGGCCAGGACCTAAATACAAAGCCGTTGTTACAATGATACGAAACGGCATCGCGAATGGGGGCCTGACGGCGGGTGAAAAGCTGCCCCCGGTCCGGGAGCTGGCATGGAAGCTGGGCATAACGCCGGGGACCGTGGCGCGCGCCTATACCATGCTGACTGACAGCGGGATGTTGCAGGCAGAGGTCGGGCGCGGCACCTTTGTTGCCCTGCCGCCCAAGAAACCCGATCGCAACAGTCCAATCGAAATGGACGTCATCGCCCACCATGTGCACCAAGGTACCAAGAATTATCCCGCCGACACTTACGCGGTGAATATGTTCTCGCCTCACTTGCCCTCCGCAGGGCAGGCCACCTTGATCCGCACATTGATGGCAGAGGTTGCACAGGATCCGGCATCGGGTGTGATGCATTACCCTAGTCGCACAGGAGCCCGTCCCGCACGCGAAGCGGTCGTTAAATGGCTGGCCGGGACACCGCTGGGGTCATTCACTGAGGCGGATGTGATCCTGTCTCATGGGGGGCAGAACGGGCTGTCGCTGGTGTTTCAATCCATTCTGCAAGGACGCCGGCCCGCCATCGCCATAGAGGCGCTATCTTACCCTGGCTTCCGACGGGCGGGGGAATTGCTGCGGGCTGATGTTGTCCCGATCGCGATGGACAAAGACGGCGTGATCCCCGAAGCGTTGGATGAAGCGGCGCGAAATCATGACGTCCAGATCTTCTGCACCTCGCCCGAAGTGCATAACCCAACCGCCGGCTTCACCCCTGTCGCCCGCCGCGAGGCGCTGGTCGAGGTGGCGCGTAGGCATGACATTCAGATCGTCGAGGATGACTGCTATCGGATGCGGGTAGACCGCGCGCCCACCTACCGGATGTTGGCGCCCGAGCGGGGGTGGTATGTATCGTCGCTGGCTAAAACCCTGACACCCGCGCTGCGCATCGGCTTTGCCATTGGCCCGCGTCAGCGCACGTCCGATCTGCGCCGTGTGGCTGAATACAACTGCTTCGGCCTCGCGACCCCGCTTATTGATCTATGCGCAAAATTGCTTGTGCATCCGGACATTGATGCGATCGCGGAAGGCACGCGACAGGGCTTTAACGCCTATGTGCAAAGCGCGGTCAATATTCTGGGCGGCTATGATGTGGCGTGGCGGATCAATGTACCCTTCTTGTGGCTGAGCCTGCCTGTTGGCTGGAGGGCAGGGGCGTTCTGTCAGGCGGCAGAGGGGCAAGGCGTGCAAATCCGGTCAGCCGAAGAATTTGTTTGCCGTGACGCCCGCGCTCCTCATGCTGTGCGCCTTGCGATCAACGCCGGCGTCGCGCTGCACAGCTTTGAAGATGCGATCATGCGACTGCGTCACCTGCTGGACTCCCCGCCAGAGCAGTTAAGCGTGTAACTTTCGTGGGGTAAAATAATACCTAATTTATAAACCGTTGTTTTCAAACACTAAATTAGCCTAACCCACGCTTGACGTGGCGAGGGGCGTGTTTATAACCCAGCAATCAGATAGCGGGGTTCGGTTTCGGACCCTTTCACCAAACTAACGGGAATTCCCTCCATGAAAACCTTTTCTGCAACACCGGCAGATATCGACAAGAAATGGATCATCGTCGACGCTGAAGGCGTCGTCCTTGGTCGTCTTGCATCGATCATTGCCACTCGTCTGCGCGGCAAGCACAAGCCTTCCTTCACCCCTCACATGGATTGCGGTGACAACGTCATCGTCATCAATGCCGAGAAAATCCAGATGACCGGCAAGAAGCGTGAAGAAAACTTCTACTGGCACACAGGTCACCCCGGCGGGATCAAAGAGCGGACCAAAGCTCAGATCCTCGAAGGCGCCCACCCAGAGCGCGTTGTGACCCAAGCGGTCAAGCGCATGCTGCCCGGCAACCGCCTGAGCCGCCAGATCATGACCAACCTGCGCGTTTACGCCGGTTCCGAACACCCCCACGAGGCGCAAAGCCCCGAGGTTCTGGATGTGAAATCCATGAACTCTAAAAACACGCGGAGTGCATAAGCATGGCTGATGAAATCAAAACACTCGAAGGCCTCGAAGCGGCCGTAACCGAGAACATCGGTGGCGTTCAGGGTACAGAAGTTGACATGACCCCGCGCGAGCCCGTTCGTGACGCGCTTGGCCGTGCCTATGCAACCGGTAAGCGTAAAGATGCGGTTGCCCGCGTCTGGATCAAACCAGGTTCCGGTAAAGTCATCGTAAACGGCAAGCCGCAAAACGAATATTTTGCACGCCCCGTTCTGCAGATGATCCTGGCACAGCCCTTCACCATCACAGGCACCGACGGTCAGTTTGACGTTGTTGCAACTGTGAAAGGTGGCGGTCTGTCCGGTCAAGCGGGCGCGGTAAAGCACGGTGTTTCCAAAGCACTGCAGCTTTATGATCCCTCGCTGCGCGGCGCGCTGAAAGCGGCAGGCTTCCTGACACGCGACAGCCGTGTTGTTGAACGTAAGAAGTACGGTCGTGCAAAAGCGCGTAAGAGCTTCCAGTTCTCCAAGCGTTAAGCTTTACTTTACAGTATTTGGAAAAGGCCGCTCCGGTATGGGGCGGCCTTTTTCGTTTGAGCATGGGGCCAGCCGACCCTTCGGGGAGAGTTTATTTCGCAAAATGAAGCGGGCGAGGTGGTTTTGTTTTCAAGGCAGCGTGCTTAGGTAAAGGATACGTAAAAACGGAGCCATCCCATGCAATTTTCAGTTCTTGATCTTTCCCCCGTGCCGGAAGGGTCAGATGCCCGCCAAGCCATTGCAAACACAATTGATCTGGCGAAGCGTGCCGAGGCTGCGGGCTACCATCGCTACTGGATGGCAGAGCATCACAACATGCCAGGTATCGCATCGGCTGCGACATCGGTATTGATCGGGCATGTCGCTGACCATACATCGACTATCCGCGTCGGCGCGGGGGGAATCATGCTCCCCAACCACGCGCCCTTGGCCATTGCAGAGCAATTTGGCACATTGGCCACGATCCATGGTGACCGGATCGACCTGGGCCTTGGCCGTGCGCCCGGCGGTGATCAGGCGGTGTATCATGCATTGCGACGTGGGATGCAGGGGGGCGACCGGTTCCCCGAAGATGTAGCCGAGCTGATCGGCTATCTGGGCGACGCCCCTGCCGGTGCACGGGTCATGGCCCATCCTGGACAGGGCACCCATGTGCCGGTGTGGATCTTGGGATCGTCGCTTTATGGCGCACAACTGGCGGCGCATTTCGGTCTGCCCTATGCCTTTGCCTCGCATTTCGCGCCAGACGCGCTGGAGGATGCGGTGGCGATCTACCGCCGCGATTTCAAACCATCCGCCCAGTGTGAAAAACCTCATTTCATGCTCGCGGCGAATGTATTCGCTGCCGATACCGATGAAGAGGGCGCTTACCTGCGCACATCCATGCAGCAAGCGTTCGTGCGTCTGCGCACCGGCACTCCGGGCAAGCTGCCGCGTCCGGTCCGTGATATTGATGCCGAGGTTGGCATTCAGATGCGGCAGGCCGTCGATCAGGCGCTGCGGATCACGGCAGTTGGCAGCCCCGAAAGCGTAGAGCGTCAACTGTCGCAGATGATTGAGAGATATCAACCTGATGAGCTGATCCTGACAGGGCAGATCCATGACCATGCCGCGCGCCTCAAGTCGTTCGAGATTGCCGCCAAAATACTGGCCGGATAAGCCGTTCAGTCGTCCGGGCCAATCAGGCCGAGGCCTCGAAGGTAGATACCGATGCCGCTTTCCAGCAGTTCATCTGCTGGAAAGGGTGACGCACGCCCCGGAGAGTTGCGCGCAAAAAGTTCTACCACGCCATGGCTCAGTGCCCAAATATGGGCCGAAAACATGGATGCTGGCGGTCGTTTTTCGAAAGGGATATGCTGGCTCAGATCGCTCGCGGCCTGCTCAAGCACCCCACTGGCACGCGCCGCTGCAGCGGCCAGATCGGGCGTGCGGTTGACCGAGATACCGCTTTCAAACATTGCGATGTAGTGGCCGGGGTAATCGCGGGCAAATGCGAGGTAGGCACGGCCTGTCGCTTCGAACGCCTTTAACGCCGAGGGTTGGCCGGATCGATAAGCCGCCTCCATCAGTTCGGCAAAGATATCATACCCTTGCAGCGCGCCTTCGGCGATCAGGTCTTCGCGGCCTTCGAAGTGGCGATAGACGGCGGCGGGGGTCACGCCCGCCTGCTTTGCCGCCTCTGACAGCGTAAACCCTGTGGGGCCGCGATCTTCGATCAGTTTTAGCGCGCCGTCGATGAGCGCCTGTCGGAGGTTGCCGTGGTGATAGCCGCGTTTAGGCATCCCAGATATCGGGGGCACCGCAAATTTGGTCGTCAATGGTCCCAATCGCCTTTGGTTCTTTATCGGCGTAGTCAAAGGCATGCAGCACGGTACGAATGGCGGCCAGCCGCGCGCGACGTTTGTCGTCAGAGCGGATCACGGTCCAAGGTGTGCGGGCTGTATGGGTGCGCTGCAAGGTCTCTTTGATCGCGGCACTGTATTCATCCCATTTTGCCAAGCCTTTGACATCGATCAGACTGAGCTTCCACTGTTTCAACGGGTCGTGTTCGCGCGCAAGCATCCGGCGCAGCTGTTCGCCGCGGCCGACGTTCAGCCAGAATTTGAACAGATGAAGCCCGTCGTCCACCAGCATCTTTTCAAGCGGCACGACCTGTTCGAAAAACGCCTCTCGTTCGGCGTCGGTGCAAAACCCGAACACCGGTTCGACAACGCCGCGGTTGTACCAACTACGGTCGAAAAACACCATGTCGCCAGCCGTTGGCAAGTGCTTTATATAGCGCTGAAAATACCACTGTCCGGCTTCGGTTTCGGTGGGTTTCGGCAAGGCAACTACATGAGCTGCGCGTTGGTTCAGATTATGACGGAACCGCGCAATGGTGCCGCCTTTGCCTGCCGCGTCGCGCCCCTCGAATATCATTGCGATGCGCGTGCCGGTGTCGCGGGCCCATGCTTGCAGTTTGACCAGTTCGATCTGAACGCGGTCCATTTCGCGGTCATACTGCTTGCGTCCCAGACGTTCGCAATGGGGATAGCTGTTGCTGAGGATGTCATCCTTATCGGCGCGCTTGATCGCTTTGTTGATCGGCGCGGGGGCGTCGTTTTCGAAATAGGCGCTGATCGCACCGTCAAAGGGCAGGTCCATGGGGGCCTCCTCAAAAATCCTGTTCACCCTAACTTATGGAGCGTTCTGCGCCCTAGCGCAAACCCGCTCGTGTCGCCGCGCGGTCGATGGCCGCGACAACCTCGGGTTGAGAGACATGTTGCGGCATATGGCCGATCCCGGGCAGGGTGGTCAGTCTCGCATCGGGCAGTTGCGGGGTCGCAATAGCGGCATGTACCTCTAGCGGGACGATGGTGTCTGCTGTCCCGTGGACCAGTTCTATCGGCATGGTCAGCGTGGCATATTGTGTGACCATCTTTTTGATCTCGGGCAGCAAGGTGTTTACCTGCTGTGCGTTGGCACGCATGGAGGTTCGGCGAAGGGCCAGACCTGTGCCGATATGATCGTTGTAACCGTCGGGCGTATCTTGTGGTGCAAAGATAGCGTTGACGCTGGCGCGGATGAACCCTTGGGGCAGAAAGGCGGTGACCAACGGGATCACGATGCCTGACCCAAAGGCAGACCCTGTCAGCTTGTACTGCCAGCCAAGGTCACCCTCCCACGGCTCTGATACGCCCGAGGCGAGCACCAGCGCCGCCGTTTCATCGGGACGCAAGAGGCCCCATGCCAGCGCAACCGCCCCGCCATAACTGTGGCCCAAGACGATCGGATTGCTCACCCCAAGGCGGTCCGCTGCCTTTTGCAACAGTGTGGCCTGTTCGTGCGGCGTCGCTGCGGTGGCATTCCATGCGCCCGCATGTTGGGGCAGGTTGTCGGTCCAACCGAGCCCCGGACGGTCGAACAGGATAACGCGGTAGCGGTCGGTAAGCTGGTCCACCATATCAAAGGTGAAATCCCGCATGTTCCCAGAGGCCCCGTGGATCAGTACCAGATCCGGCCCACTGCCTTGCACCTTGGCATGGACCCTGACGCCATCGATATCGATCAACTCGCCAATCGGGGGATAGGCGGCGTCGGCTGCGGCCTCGCGCGTGGTGGCCCGCCATTGCACCAAGACGACCAGCCCCAGCACAACCGCAATCATCGTCAGACTAAACAGCATGCTACGTCCCAAATGAACCACGACCGATGTCGTTCAGGTCATAGTGGGTCGTCTGGTAGATCTCGTTTATCCAATTGCCGTAGAGCAGATGCGCGTGGCTGCGCCAACGATTCAGCGGCACCTGTGTGGGATCGTCGTCGGGATAGTAATTGCACGGAACGTTGATCGGCGTGCCTTGGGCGACGTCTCGGTCATATTCGTCCTTCAAGGTGTCGCGGTCATATTCGAGGTGATTAAAGATATACAGCGCGCGGTGGCCGGCATCTTCAACGAGACAAGGCCCGACCTCCTTGCTGCCGAGCAAGGTTGTCAGGCTTGGCACCGCGTCGACCTCTGCTGCGCGCATTTCAGTCCAGCGGCTGACGGGCACCACCAGATCGTCCGAAAATCCCCGCAGGTAGGGTGACGACGGCTCAAGGTTGCTGTGCCGGAAGCACCCGAACGCTTTATCTTCCAGCAGGTGTTTCTTGATGCCGTGGAAATAATTGATCATCGCCATGCCGCCCCAGCAGACGCCAAAGGTCGAATGGACATTGGTCTGCGTCCAGTCAAAGACGCGGGTGAGCTCTTCCCAATAGGTGACATCATCGAAATCAAGATGTTCGATTGGCGCGCCGGTGATGACCAGACCGTCGAATTTTTCATCCGTGACCTCTTCGAAGGGCCGGTAGAAGCTTTCAAGGTGGTCGGCGGCGGTATTGCGTGACTGGTGGTCCGACATGCGGATCAGGCTGAATTCGATTTGCAGCGGTGTCGCCCCGATCAGCCGTGCGAACTGGTTCTCGGTCTGGATTTTCTTGGGCATGAGATTGAGCAAGGCAATACGCAGCGGACGGATATCCTGACGCGCCGCCATTTCCTCGTCCAGCACCATGACACCCTCGCGCGTTAGCACGTCATAGGCAGGCAGGTCTGAAGGCAGTTTAATCGGCATGTCAGTATTCCACGTCTTGGGTCATTGCTTGAATTCTCTGCGCTGCATTTAGATAAGCGCCCGCACAAAGGGCGCCAAGGGTCACGCGCCTAACGTCCCCGCGATCAGAGCGACGAAATCATCCTCGGACCTGAGCTGGGCCACCTGATCCGCAGTCACCGTTACGCCCCAACGCGACATCGCCTCGTAGCGGGGCTGTCGGTGAGCCAAGGCTTGGGCGTAGGTCCATCGGATAAACGCATCCGGATCAACATCATCCTCTTGGCACTTGTTTTCATTTAGATATTCCTGCCAAACACGCAGCAGGAATTCGGGCTGGTAGGCCATCGGTTTGGGCGCTTTATCAAAACGGCGGATCAGCTCTTGGGTGTGGGCATCGTCGCCCTTGATCCAGACCGGCAGACATTCCGCCGAAAGCGTTTGCATCAGCGGATCATTATCGTCGTCGGGGTCCACCCATTCGCAGATCGACCCGCCGGTGTCACAGATGAAATGTGGGTACCCATATAGCATCTCGCCACGGCGGGCGAAGTGACCAGTGTCACGCAGCGCCGCGATCTCTGCCTGTTTGAACGCTTCTTGCCGCGACGCATATTCCGTCATGGGCAACCCGCCCTTGGCCGGATCACCAGGTTTTCCCAGCCAGGTGGCGACAGGCGACAGGTTATCAAAGGTAATATTGGACCCGATATAGATACTATCGCTCAGCAACAGATCGCGCAGGAAAGGCACCTTCATCGCCTCGGCCTTGGCGTTATCTGCGATGGTTTCGCCCAAGTAGCGGGTGCCAATCCGGTAATCGATGGAATAGTGGAACCAATCGCCCGACTGCCGCAACAAATGGGCCATATGCGTCTTGCCCAGACCCGACATGCCAAAGACCAGCACATGTTTATGCGGCGCAGCACGCCACGCAGCGGCAGAGGGGTAAAGCATCGGTCGTCATCCTTGGAATGTCTTGTTTCGCAATGAGTACCGCAGCCAGACACAAGACGCCAGTGACCGCATTCCCACGAAAAAGCCCGCCACATTGCTGCGGCGGGCTGATATCGGGTTCGGTGTTGTAGGGCTTAGAACGTGAAGCCGACTTTTACGCCGATTGCGACGGCATCATTGTCTTCGAAGACCGCTGCTGTTTGCCCGCCCCCGAGCGTTGTTTCCGCATCGCCGATGTTGATGTAACGGATGCCCGTCGTGATCTTCATGCTGTCGCGGGTATAGGTCGCTGCCAGACCGAGGCTCTTGTTGCCATCAGTCGGGCCGAGGTCGCTCGAGAAACCACCGTTGGATTTTTCATAGCCAGCAACTGCGGCGACGGACCATGTGTCGTTCAGGCGGCGACCGACACCTAGGCTGTAGGTATATACGTCATCTTCATAGCTCAGCAGTGGAGGATTTCCAGTACCGCCGCCGAAAGCAAAGGGGGCAATCTCAAACGATGACCAATCGACCCAACGAACGCCGCCAAATACCAGTGTGTCCGCCGCAATACCTGTTTGGAATTCGAGGTTAACCGACTGCGGCGTTTCAATATGCGTTGGTCGAGTAGAAACCGTTGCGCCGTTTACGCGCTCGACAGTATCAACATCGTACTTAATCTTTGAACTATAGGTCAGCGATACGCGCATAGCGATCTCTGGCTTTTCGTAGGCGACACCTGCGACATAGCCGACACCGGTGTCACGATCTCCCTCGACATTGTAAGTTGCTCCCGGCGCAGGGCGATTTGGAAGAGTAGCTGTAGCTTCGATTGTCTGGACACGAATACCGCCGTGGACGCTAAAGTTATTCGGCATTTTGTACCGCAGCAGGCCTGTCAGCGCATTACTGTTGAACTCAGCCTTAGACCCTTGGGCAAAATAGCCAGTGCCCGCTGGATAATCCACATCAGCGCCAAAGGGCTGGTCATAGATGATTGCATAGGAAAGCTGATCATTGATGTCGGCCTTGTAAGCGGCACCAAAGGTCAGAAAGTTGTCCGTCATGTTGCCGGAATTCGCACCCGGCGTCGGCGCGGCAGCAGACCGAGGCCCTGCACCAACACCTGACGTGTCAGGGGACACCGACCCAAGGCTAAATTCAGCATAGCGGCCGCTCTCAAACAGGGCCGTGATCGACTGACCAGACCTGTCGATGCCACCCGCATGCAGCGTGGACGCGCTGCCCAACAGGGCTGCCATTGCGATTACTCGATACGTCATCGTAGAATACTCCTCCCCAGAAGCGATGCAGCCACGGGGTCGCGGCTACAAGTTATAGAGCAACTGAACGGCAGGGTGCGTCAATCTGTCAATTCTTGACCAAGGGGAAGCCAGCGGGGCTGTCGCAAAACTGTTGCAGTTTCGTTACGCAACGCGTCGTGCTTCGACCCAAAGGTTCAAATAATTGCCTGCAAAGATTATCGCGCCACCGATGAAGACCCAGATATCCAAGGCCTCGGCGTAAACCAGCATCCCGATCACGGCAATCAAAGGCAGGCGGATGAAATCTATCGGCACGACCACCGTCGCGGGCGCAATGGAAAGCGCGTTGGTCAAACAGAAATGCGCCAAAAGCCCCGCAATCCCGATCAACAACAGCAATGGCATCTGCGCGGTATCCGGCACCGCAATTTCCCCATCATAACCAGCCATGACTACCCCAAAGACCAGCTGCGTTACCGTTAGATAGAACAGGATGCAGGTGATCGTCTGGCTGCGCGTCAGACGTTTGGTCAGCATGATCGTCAGCGCAAAGAAGATCGCCGATGAGGCGGCGGTAATTACCCCCGCGTTCAGACCAGCGATCGTGGGGCGCGCGACACATAGGATGCCCACAAATCCAAGCACCGCTGCCAAGGCGCGCACTTTGGTCAGCCGTTCGCCAAGGATAAAGGGTGACAGCACGATCACCCAAAGCGGAGACGTGAATTCAAGCGCGAACACCTGCGCCAGCGGGATCACCGTGACTGCATAAAACCACAGGTTTTGTCCGGTAAAATGCGCCAGATTGCGCCCGATCTGTATCCCGAAGTTCCGCCGGTTGATCTGCCCCCATGTGCCATACAAACTGGCCAGCGTGACGACAGTGATCACCCCGACCAGTGACCGATACATCATGATCTCGAAGGTATCGAGGTGGCCGCCAAGCTCGCGCCCGGCGACGGCCATCGCAGAAAACGACGTGATCGACCCCATCATCCACAAAGCTGCCCTTAGCGTGGGGGTCACGGTCTATTTTCCAAATGGAAAAAAATCCCCGCCGGAGGCATCTTCGTCATGCGGCCGATCACAGCCATTCAGATCATTCCCATTCAATGGTCCCGGGAGGTTTCGACGTGATATCGTAGGTCACACGGTTGATACCGGGGATCTCGTTGATGATCCGCGTCGCTGTCTCGCCCAGGAATTCATGGGTGAACGGATAGTAATCCGCAGTCATCCCGTCGACGGATGTCACCGCGCGCAGTGCACAGGCAAAATCATAAGTCCGGCCATCGCCCATGACACCGACGGTGCGCACGGGCAGAATTGCCACGAAGGCCTGCCAGATATCATCATAAAGCCCGTGTTTGCGGATTTGGTCGATATAGACCGCATCGGCTTCGCGCAGGATGTCCAGCTTTTCGCGGGTGATTTCGCCCGGGCAGCGGATCGCGAGGCCGGGTCCAGGGAAGGGGTGACGCCCGATAAACGACGGCGGCAGCCCCAGCTCGCGGCCGAGCTCGCGCACCTCGTCCTTAAAGAGCTCACGCAAAGGTTCGACCAGCTTCAGGCCCATCTTTTCGGGTAAACCACCGACATTGTGGTGCGACTTGATCGTGACGGAAGGACCGCCCGAGAAAGACACCGATTCAATAACATCAGGATAAAGCGTACCCTGTGCCAAGAAGGTCGCATCGCCGACCTCTTTGGCATGCTTCTGGAACACGTCGATGAACAGCTTGCCGATGATCTTGCGCTTGGTTTCCGGGTCCGAGACGCCGTCAAGCTGGCCCAGGAAAAGCTCCTGCTCTTCCGCGTGGATCAGCGGCATATTATAGTTGTCGCGGAACATGGTCACGACTTCTTCGGCTTCGCCCTTGCGCAGCAGGCCGTGGTCCACAAACACGCATGTCAGCTGGTCGCCGATGGCTTCGTGGATCAGCACGGCAGCGACAGAGGAATCGACTCCGCCGGACAAACCACAGATGACCTTTTGATCGCCAACCTGCTCGCGGATCGCCGCGATGGCTTCATCGCGATAGGCGCTCATTGTCCAGTCGCCCTTGAAGCCCGCGAGACGGACAAAGTTTTCGTACAGGCGTGCGCCGTTGGGGGTGTGGTGGACTTCGGGGTGGAACTGCACAGCGTAGAAATTGCGCGATACATCACCGGTCACCGCGAAGGGCGCATGCGGTGAGGTGCCATAGACTTCGAATCCGGGGGCGATGGCACTGACGTGGTCGCCGTGGCTCATCCAGACTTGTTCTTTTTCGGTGAGGAACCAGCCTTCGAGTAGCTCAAGACGAGCCTCGGATGGTGTCACAAAGGCGCGGCCGAATTCAGCAGTACCGTGACCGCGTTCAACCTTGCCGCCCAGGCAATGCATCATGACCTGTTGGCCATAGCAGATGCCAAGGATCGGCACGCCAAGCTCGAACACCGATTGCGGTGGCATCGGCGCACCTTCGGCGAAGACCGAGGACGGCCCCCCCGACAGGATCACCGCCTTGGGCGCAAAATCCTTGAGAAAGGCATCATCCACCGTGTTGAACGGGTGGATTTCGCAGAACACATTAAGTTCACGCAAACGGCGGGCGATCAGCTGGGTGACCTGGCTGCCGAAGTCGATGATGAGAAGGCGGTCATGGGAGATATCTGTCATGCAGTCTGATTATGGGCGGATGGCCTTCGTGGCAAGAGTGGAGTGGGGGCCAGCCCCCAGACCCCCGGAGTTTATTTAGCAAAATGAACGGGCGGCGGATCACGATGTCGGTTTTTGACCTTTAAGGCCGTAATCCGCGTAAAGGCCGCTGCGCGAATGGGGTAGCTAGACCTCAGTTTTGGCGAAAAGGAATACCTCATGGCGGAATCAGCAAGACGCGGGCGCGGTGGTGGCGGTGCAGCACGGCGGGCAGCGCGGTCGGCTGTGTCGTTCGAGACAGCAAAGTACATCGAACGCAACATCCCCAACTATGAGGTGCTAACCGAAGAAGCGCTGGAGGTCATCGAATATAATGCCGATACAGTATTGGAAGAAATCGGCGTAAACTTTCCTGACAACCCAGAGGCCTTGGCGCTGTGGCGCGCGGCCGGGGCCGAGGTGACCGGCGACCGTGTGCGTATTCCACGTGGGCTGGCGCGCGAACTGTGTAAGACCGCCCCGTCGCAATTTACCCAACATGCCCGCAATCCCGCCCGTAACGTCGAGATCGGCGGGCGCAATCTGGTGCTGGCACCGGTCTATGGCCCGCCGTTTGTGCGCGATACGGCCGGTGGCCGTCGCTATGCAACGATGGATGATTTCAATAAATTCGTGAAGCTGGGCTATATGTCCAAATGGCTGCACCATTCTGGCGGCACAGTTTGCGAACCGACGGATGTGCCCGTGAACAAGCGCCATCTGGATATGTTGCACGCGCATATGACGCTGAGTGATAAGCCGTTCATGGGGTCGGTGACTGAACCCAGCCGCGCACAGGATTCGGTGGATATGTGCAAGATCCTGTTCGGGGCCGATTTTGTCGACCAGAACACGGTCATGACATCGCTGGTCAACATCAATTCGCCCCTGACCTTTGATGACGTGATGATGGGGGCGCTGAAGGTTTTCGCCGAAAACAATCAGGCCTCGATCATTTCGCCCTTTATTGTTGGCGGTGCGATGGCGCCGGTTTCCGTCGCGGGGACGTTGACCCAGGTTCTGGCAGAGGTCATGGCCGGCATCGCCTATAGCCAACTGATCCGCAAAGGCGCACCGGTGATCTTTGGGGCGTTTGTAACCTCGATCGACATGAATTCGGGCGCGCCAACCTTTGGCACACCGGAGGCCGCGCATATCACCTATGGTGCGGGGCAACTGGCGCGGCGGATGAACCTGCCGTTCCGGTCTTCGGGGTCGTTCTGCGGATCAAAGCTGCCCGATGCGCAAGCCGCGTACGAAACAGCCAACAGCCTGAACATGGGGCTGCTATCGGGAGTGAACTTTATGCTGCACGCCTGCGGCTGGCTGGAAGGCGGACTGGTTGCGTCGTTCGAGAAGTTTGTAATGGATGCGGATCAATTGGGCGCTTTGCACCATCTGGCGCGCGGCGTGCAGATTGATGAAAATGCGCAAGCAATGGACGCGATCCGCGAAGTTGGTCCCGGTGGGCATTATCTGGGCTGCGCCCATACCCAAGCCAACTTTAAGGAAGCGTTCTGGAAATCCGACCTGCTGGACTACAAGCCGTTCGAGACATGGTCGGACGAAGGCGCGCGCGATACGCAAGCACTGGCGGCGGCGCGGGTTGAAAAGCTGTTGGGCGACTATGTGCAGCCCGAAATGGACCCTGATATCCGCGCGGCGCTGGATGCCTTTGTCGCCGACCGCAAGGCAGCCGAACCCGACAGCTTTATGTAGGCGGTCAATCAGGCGCGCTGCGCGGGGTGGCCCGCAAAAGCTCTGCTTCAGCGACAATCGCGATCATGACTTCGATATGACGGACCAGGTTATAGCCTGCGTCCGTCTTTTTACGTCTGGTGTTCAGGTCTGCTTCGATCTCGATCAGTTGAAACAGCGCGACGGCGCTGCGGGGTAGGGCGGTGCGTCCCAAAATACGACGCAAGAGTGGCCCGCGCCGATACCCCTCTTTGCCAATATTAGCCGCACGAACAAGAATGGCAGGGCGGTGGATGTTGCCAAGCCGCGTCATAATATCTTGCATGAATTCATATCCTTGAATGACCTGAAGCCCCGAATAGACGCGGCCTAACGCACTAAGGATTCCACCCAAACCACGCGTGTTGCGCAGCGGGACCACTCGCCGTGCGACGTGGTTACGAGTGTTTACCATTTGGAAACAATTATGGGGTTGGACCACATATATTAACAAATCCATAACCAATTAACCTTTTGCTACTGTGGATAAATCTGTGGATATCCACGCTGCTTTTGGAAAGGACAGTGCATGACGCAAATACTGAATACACGACCAGACGGGACCGAATTGCCGGGATGGGTGCCCGACGCCGCGCGGCATTACCTGTCTCATATAGAGATGGGGCACCCTATTCGGGCGTTAGCGCGAACTGCGGAATGCCATGCCTCGACAATTTTGCGCCAGATCCGTCGGCTGGAAACGCGGCGCGACGATCCGCTGGTGGATGATGCTCTGGATGTTCTGGGGCAGGTCAGCCGCTGTAAAACCCACCCCATGCAGGAGCCCGTTGCGATGAACAACAGTGCACAACCGATGATGCCCGATGACGAAACCCTGACCAGCGAAGCACAGCGGATCTTGCGCCGTTTGTGTGAAACGGGTGCCATGCTTGCTGTCGCTGCCGAGATGGACAAAGGCGTCGTGGTGCGCAACGGGCCTGAGGGCGCGCAGACGCGCACGGCAGTCGTGGATCGCTGCGTAGCACAAGCGATGGCGTTGAACGGCTGGATCGCCACCGATGGCGAAGGGCGCATCTTGCGCTATCACATCACCGCTGCGGGACGCAACGCACTAGAGGATATGCTGGCAAAAGCGACGCCAGAGGCATTCGGGACCGGGTTTGGCGAGGAACAGACGTCTTTCGCCGCGACGCCACCCCCTGCGGGCGCCCTCCAAAAGACCGCGCGGCGGTTGCGCTATACGCTTGCGGAGAGCCCCTTGGCTGCTTTGGCCCGCCGTCGTGATGCTCACGGCGCGCCGTTCCTGTCAGATAATCTGGTACAGGCCGGCGAACGCCTGCGTGAAGATTTTGAGCTGGCGCAAATGGGCGAGGCCGTGACCCAGAATTGGGACCGGTTTCTGGCACCGGGCGGGCAGGGGGACAGTGTCTCGTTTGAAGGCAGTGCGCCCTCTGCGGCCCGGGCACGCGTCGGATCAGCGCTTGCAGATCTGGGGCCGGGACTGTCGGACATTGTGCTGCGGTGCTGCTGTTACCTTGAGGGATTGGAGACCGCGGAAAAACGTCTTGGCTGGTCTGCGCGATCTGGCAAAATTGTGCTGCGCATTGCGCTTATGCGGTTGCGCAAACATTATGTCGAAACGCTTGGACCGGGCAGTGCTATGATCGGCTGACCAATGGGCTTGAAATCGTGGCGACACGCAAGGCTGTCCTGCGGATGAGAACTCCCTCTTTCATGCGCCGCGCGAAGCGACTACATAAGGGGCGTATTCCCAACGGAGCCTGATCATGCGAGACCTGAAAATCCCCGAGCAGCGCCACCCTGAAAAGGCCCGACGCCCCGATAATCCACAGCCGAAAAAGCCGTCTTGGATTCGGGTAAAGGCACCGGGTGGCAAGGGGTATGCAGATACCGCCAAGATCATGCGCGAGAACAAACTGGTCACGGTTTGCGAAGAAGCCGGCTGCCCGAATGTCGGCGAATGCTGGTCGCAAGGCCACGCCACCATGATGATCATGGGCGAGGTTTGCACCCGCGCCTGCACCTTCTGCAACATCGCCACGGGGCGCCCGCCAGAAGCGCTTGATATCTTCGAGCCCGGGCGCGTCGCCGATGCGGTGTCTAAATTGGGGCTGAACCATGTGGTCATCACCAGCGTCGACCGCGACGATATCGAAGACGGCGGGGCAGAGCATTTCGCACAAACCATCCGCGCCGTGCGCAAACGGTCGCCGGGCACCACGATCGAGATTCTCACACCCGATTTCATCCGCTGTGACCCAAAGGTGCTTGAAACCGTGGTCGAGGCGCGGCCGGACGTGTTTAACCACAATCTGGAAACGGTCCCCGGGCTGTACCCCGAAGTCCGCCCCGGTGCGCGGTACTTCCATTCGCTGCGCCTGTTGCAACGGGTGAAAGAGCTTGATCCGACCATGTTCACCAAATCTGGCATCATGGTGGGCTTGGGCGAAAACCGTCAGTCCGTGATGCAGGTTATGGAAGACATGCGCGCGGCAGATATCGATTTTCTGACCATTGGGCAGTATTTGCAGCCGACGCCAAAGCACCACGCAGTGGACCGGTTTGTGCACCCTGATGAATTCGCCGCCTATGAAAAGTCGGCCTACGGCAAGGGATTCTTGATGGTGTCTGCGACGCCGTTAACTCGGTCCAGCTATCACGCGGGCGACGACTTTGCGCGCTTGCAGGCGGCGCGGTTGGCGAAGCTGGGTTGAAGATAAGGGGCGCTGCCCCTCAATCTCAAAAACCATAGTGAGGGGCGCTGCTCCTCAAGCTCATTCCCGATAATGAGGGGCGCTGCCCCTCAAACTCACTCCCGATAATGAGGGGCACTGCCCCTCAAACTCCCCGGGATTTTTTGCCATTTGGAAGAATCAGAAGGGTTTCTTGATGCGTTCGGTTGTGGCCCATTCAGGCCAGTAGCCAAAATATTCTGCGCCAAAGATCAACGCGCCGGCCAGTACGACCGCAAAGACAAACTTAACGCGACTGGCCGAGGGCGGATTTTGCACCCAACGTCTCATGCGCATCAGCCATGCGATGTTCATGTAAAGCGGACCTTGCCGATAAACGGCTGGTTGCGGTCGCGCTGTGCGAAATCGATGCCATACCCCACGACAAATTCATCGGGAATTTCAAAGCCGATCCAGTCGGCCTTCATGTCCACCTCGCGGCGGCTGGGTTTGTCGAGCAATGCGATGGTTTTTAGCCGCGCAGGTTCACGCGACATCAGCAGGTTGCGCACGTGGTGTAGGGTGTGGCCCGTATCGACGATATCTTCGACGACCAATACGTCACGGCCTTCGATTGCGCCGCGCAAGTCCTTGAGAAGGCGGACTTCCCGCGTGCTTTCCATACCATCGCCATAGCTGGACGCTTCTAGGAAATCGACTTCGATGGGCAGGTTTAGTTCACGCACAAGATCAGCGATGAATACGAAGGACCCGCGCAGCAAACCGACAACTGTCAGCTTTTCAGTGCCTTCGAATTCGGTCTGAATTTCACGGCACAGGGTTTCGATCCGCGCGGCAATTGCCTTGGCCGAGATCATCTCATCGATGACATATGGTCGCGTTGTCATGGGTTTTACCTTGAAAAAGGAGGAGTTAAGATTTCATAAGGGCTAACTTCATGACAGATGGAAATCAATGCCTACCCATTCAGAGACCCGCGAGCTGCCGTATACCGCCCAACAGATGTATGATCTGGTGGCCGATGTGGCGTCATACCCCGAATTTTTACCCTGGACCGCCGCCGCGCGGATCAAAAGCCGTGAGGACAAGGGCGATCACGAGGTGATGGACGCCGATCTTGTCATCAGTTTCAAGGTGTTTCGTGAACGGTTCACCAGCCGCGTTGTCCTGTGGCCAGACGCCAAAAAGATCGACACCGAATATCTGGACGGCCCGTTCAAGTATATGAAGTCGAACTGGGGGTTCGAGGACATTGGCGACAGCAGATGCAAGATACATTTTTTTGTCGATTTTGAATTCAAGAATGCGATTTTGCAAAAGATCATCGGTGTCGTATTTAACGAGGCGATGCAGCGGGTGGTGCGCGCATTCGAGAAACGCGCAGCTGTGCTATATGGCGCGTAGGCATAGCGCCGTTTAAAACGACAAAGGCCCCAAGAAGGGGCCTTTGCGTGTGTTTGTTCGATTTGGGTCAGCTGCTTAGATCATAGGCCCGTTCACCATGAACCGACAGATCGAGCCCGTTGACCTCGACCTCTTTGCTGACACGCAGTGGCGTGATTGCCTTGCAGACCAGCACCAGCACGACCGTCACCACCGTGGTATAGACCCCAACAATTGCCAGCGATCCCAGCTGTGCGGTCCACGTGCCCGCACCAAGCGCAGCGATCATGATGGTGCCAAAGATACCACCGACACCGTGCACAGCGAATACATCGAGCGTGTCGTCGATTTTGACCTTGTTGCGGATCAGCACGACGGCTTCTTGACACAGGATACCAGCGACAGCGCCGATCAGCAGGGCTGCCCACGGGCCGACGAATCCGGATGCCGGCGTGATTGAAGCGAGGCCCGCAATGGTGCCCGTGACGATGCCCACCAGGGACGCTTTGCCGAACTTGATCCGCTCCCACAGTGCCCATGTCAGCGACGCCGTCGCGGCAGATATGTGGGTCACGGTGATTGCCATCGCGGCCCCGCCGTCAGCCGCCAGTTGCGAGCCACCATTAAAGCCGAACCAGCCGACCCACAGCATCGCCGCACCTATCATCACAAGGCCGGGATTATGAGGCGGCGTGTTGTGGTTCAAACGTGGGCCGAGGAACACGGCAAGGATCAACGCGGCAAGACCGGCTGTTTCATGCACGACGATGCCACCTGCAAAATCGCGCACGCCGACCTCGCCAAAGATACCGCCATCCGCAAGAAAGCCACCGCCCCAAATCCAGTGCACCACCGGCGCATAGCACAGCAGCATCCACAGGCCTGAAAACAGCATCACAAAGCCAAAGCCGATACGTTCAACATAAGCACCGACGATCAGCGCTGGTGTGATGATCGCAAAGGTCATCTGGAAGGCGAAGAACAGGATCTCGGGCAGGGTGCCTGACAGGCTTTCTGCGGTAACGCCCGACAGGCCGATCTTGCCCAAACCGCCCCAGATACCCGAGGTATCCGGTCCAAACGCGATGGAGTATCCGGCGAAAAACCACAGCACGCTCATCAGACAGGCGACGCCGTAGCAATGCATAAACACGCTCAGCACGTTGCGGCTGCGCACGAGCCCGCCATAGAACAGGGCCAGCCCCGGTAATGTCATGAACAGGACCAAGGCCGTGGCCGTCATGATCCATGCCGTATCAGCTGCGTTCATCTTGGTTTCCTCCCGAAAGGTTTTAGGTTGCAAACGGGTGAAACGGATGTGCGCGTCGGAAAAAAGTTAAAAAGCGGGCAAAGCCGGTGATTAAACGGGCGTTTCTACATTCGCCGAAAATATAGGCAGTAATTTAGCCATGCCGCCTGTTATGCGGGCGTTATGCAATCGCCTCAATAATCAGCCCCAAGGCGAAATCTCGGGCAGCGAGACGGACTTTATCGCGCCCCAATGCGCCGAACTCTTGCGTTTGGGTGGTGATACCCGACGGCGTGGCGAGCCCGAAACAGACACGGCCTTCGGGCTTATGCTCTGACCCACCGGGGCCTGCGATGCCGGTGATCGACACGGCAATCTGAGCCGCGGATCGTGCGAGCGCACCGCGCGCCATCTCTAACGCGACTTGCTCGGATACCGCACCGTGGACGTCCAGCGTCGCGGCGCTGACACCGAGCAAGTCGATCTTGGCGACATTGGTATAGGTGACAAAGCCGCGGTCAAAGATCGCCGATGATCCGGGCAATTCGGTCAGCGCGGCAGCGACCATGCCGCCGGTGCAGCTTTCTGCACAGGCGATCATGACCTCGCGCGCGCGCGCACGATCCAGAAGGGCATGCAGATCAGGCAAAGAGATACACGTGATAGAGCACGGCCAGTGCAATCACCCCGAGCAGAGCGAAGATGCCTGCAAAGATATCATCCAGCATCACGCCAAGCGCATCTCCGCGCCGGTCGGCCCAGCCGATGATCAGCGGTTTCCAGATGTCGAACAGACGGAACAGGGCAAAAGCCGCGATCCAGCCGGGCCACATCACAAGGATGTTCATATCCATCGTCCAACTGGCATAGCTGAGCGGCAGCAGCGCGACCCATTGGCCCGCAACCTCGTCGATCACGATCTCGGACGGGTCATGGTCGGTGCTGCCTGCGGTCATCTGCGCAGTGGCCCACCAGCCTGCTGCAAATGTGAGGATCACGCCCGCAATCAGCAATGGCAGCCCGCCGATCACATGCAGCAGCCACGCCCAAGGCAGCGCCACAAGCGAGCCCCAAGTGCCTGACGCGGGGCGGATATAGCCAACCCCCAGAACAGTCGCGATCAGCTTTGCCAAAGTCATAGTTTCGCCAATGTTGCTGTGGCCATGCAGGCGATGCCTTCGCCGCGGCCGGTAAATCCCAAACGTTCGGAAGTGGTTGCCTTGACCGAAACGCGGTTTTCTTCAAGCGACAGTATATCGGCCATCACGCGGCGCATCTCTGCGGCATGAGGCCCCACTTTGGGGTATTCGCAGATCAGCGTGCAATCGACATGGGTCAGGGTGAACCCTTCGCTGCGCGCCAGATCGGCGGCATGACGCAAAAAAATGTGGCTTTGCGCGCCCTTCCATTGCGGATCAGACGGGGGGAAGTGCTGGCCGATGTCGCCCATAGCCAGCGCGCCATAGATCGCATCGGTGACAGTATGCATGCCGACATCGGCGTCGGAATGGCCGACAAGCCCCTGATCATGCGGGATATCGACTCCGCAAAGGGTCACATGATCCCCCGGACCAAAGGCGTGTACGTCGAACCCGTTGCCGGTGCGAATATCCATCGAAGACTCCAATATGCGGGCGGCGCGGGACAAATCACCCGGCACCGTGATTTTCAGGTTATCCACGCTGCCAAGGGTGATGGCAACCGCAACACCCGCGGCGCGGGCGACTTCGACATCATCGGCGGCGACACCTTTGAACGCGGCATGAGCGGCGCGGATTGTGGCGGCGTCGAACCCTTGGGGCGTTTGTGCGGCATAAAGCGCCGTGCGGTCCTGCGTGCCTGCAACGGCACCGTCTTCGGCAACCCAAAGCGCGTCAGTGACAGGCAGACCGGGGGCGGCCGCGGCATCTGTGGCCAGCGCGTCGATCACGCCGTCGATAATCTGCGGCGTGACACAGGGGCGGGCGGCATCGTGGATCAGCACCAGATCGGCATCGCCCAGCAACGCCAGCCCATTGCGGACAGATGCTGCGCGATCCGCGCCCCCTTCGGCCACAAGGCAGCCTTGTGCGGTAAACCCTTCGGCCTCAGCCATGTCACCGGCGCTCAGAACGATGATGATCCGCTCGATCTTGGGATACCTCTGAAATGCGGTCAGCGTGTGGTCGATTACGCGTTTCCCGCAAAGCGGCTGCCACTGCTTGGCCACGGCGCCACCCGCACGTGTGCCCCGTCCGGCAGCCACGATGAGAGCTGCGATTTTCGGTGTCGACGTCATCGTCCACTCCCTTAGATAAACTCGCCCCGTTCTAAGCAGGGAAAGCTGCCGGCGCAATCGGCTGCACCATGTGATTAAATTTTAGGCAATAGGTCAGTTTTTCACCGGCTAGAGCTGCTGGTTTGATTGAGTTCCCACCCTTGGCTCGGTACACCAAAGGCAACTGCACAAGGATTAAGCGTTTGGATCTCTCGGATCTACCTTTCAAACTCAACCCGCCGGTTCTGCTGGCCCCTATGGCGGGGATCACCGATTTACCGTTCCGCAATCTGGTCGCGTCCTTCGGCGCAGGGCTTGTGGTGTCCGAGATGGTCGCCAGCGTCGATATGATCAATGCCCGCCCCGGTACGCTGGAAAAGGCCGAACTGGGTCTGGGTATTGAAGGCACTGCCGTGCAACTGGCGGGCCGCGAAGCCGCGCCAATGGCCGAAGCCGCGCGCATGGTCGAAGGGCAGGGTGCGCGGGTGATCGACATCAATATGGGCTGCCCCGCCAAGAAAGTGACGCAAGGCTTTTCCGGCTCTGCGCTGATGAAAACGCCCGACCACGCGCTGCGCCTGATCGAGGCGGTAGTGAACGCGGTCAACGTACCCGTCACGCTCAAGACGCGGCTGGGGTGGGACGACAATATGCTGAACGCGCCGCAGATCGCTGCGCGGGCCGAAGAAGCGGGGATCACCATGATCACCATCCACGGGCGCACGCGCTGCCAGTTCTATAAGGGTGCCGCCGATTGGGCTGCCATTGCGGGCGTCAAACAGGCGGTCTCCATTCCTGTGATCGCCAATGGCGATATCATCAGCACCGATGCCGCGCGGCAGGCGTTGGCGCAGTCGGGTTCCGACGGTGTCATGATCGGGCGCGGTGCCCAAGGCAAACCGTGGCTGCTGGCTCAAGTGGCCCATGATCTGTTCGGCGCGCCCGCACCGGTTATCCCGCAGGGAGCCGAATTCGCGCGCATGGTGGCGGACCACTACGAGGCGATCATCCGGTTCTATGGCGAGGTGATCGGCCTACGCGTCGCCCGCAAACATCTGGGTTGGTACATGGATACCAGCAACACGCCCGCCGATCTGCGCCGTGCCATGTTGACCGCATCCAGCCCCGCTGACGTGCACCGTCTTATTCCGTCCGCCTGCTTGCCGGACCACCAGTTGGAGGCCGCCTGATGTCGCTGGATGCCGTCTTTGCATCGCTGCCCGTGCCCGCCATTTTGATCGACACCGATGACACGATCGCCGAGCTGAACTCCGAAGCCGAAGGGTTTTTGAACGCCTCTGCCAAATCCGTGCGCGGTGTGCCGGTGTGGGACATGATTGCCGTCGATGCTCCGTTAGAAGAGGCGTTCACGCGCGCCCGCGACAACGGCACGCCCTTGTTCGTGAATGATGTGGATGTCGGCAGCGGTCAGCGTCCGCCGGTGCAATGTGCGCTGCATTTTGCGCCGCTGATCGATGCCGCCGGGCAGATGATCCTGATGATCACCCCGCGCGAGATGGCCGGTCGGATGACGCAGAATAATTCAGTCAAATCCGCCGCCAAATCCGCCATCGGCATGGCCGAAATGCTGGCCCATGAGATCAAGAACCCGCTGGCAGGGATCACGGGTGCCGCGCAATTGCTCAGCATGAACCTGAGCACCGAGGATCTGGAGCTGACCGATCTGATCGTCGCGGAATCGCGCCGAATCGTGAAGCTGCTGGAACAGGTCGAACAATTCGGTAACCTCATGCCGCCGGAGCGCAAGGCGGTGAACCTGCATGACGCGCTTGATCGTGCGCGCCGTTCCGCGTTGTTGGGATTTGGCGCGCGCATGAAGATCATCGAGGATTATGACCCCTCGCTGCCGCCGGCCTTGGGCGACAAGGACCAGCTGTTGCAGGTCGTGCTGAACCTGATCAAGAACGCGTCAGAGGCGGCGGGCCCATCGGGCGGCACGATCCGGCTGCACAGCTATTACGAACATTCCTTCCGCCTGCGGCGCTCTGACGGGACGGCACAGTCGCTGCCGCTGCAGATCGAGGTGATTGATGACGGCCCCGGCCTGCCCGAAGCGATCCGCGCCGATGTCTTTGAACCCTTTGTGTCGGGGCGCGAGAACGGCACCGGTCTGGGGTTGGCGCTGGTGAGCAAGATCATTTCCGACCACGGCGGCTGGATCACGGTAGATTCGGTTCCCGGCAAAACCGTGTTCCGCATTTCGCTGCCGCGGGCCGACAAGACCCAAATTGAAAATACAGCTTCCGAACAGGAGAGATAACAGATGGATGGCACAGTTCTGGTTGCTGACGACGACCGCACAATTCGCACCGTTCTGACACAGGCACTGACCCGCGCAGGCTGCAAGGTGCACGCGACATCCAGCCTGACGACCCTGATGCGTTGGGTGGGTGAAGGCAAAGGCGATGTGGTCATCTCGGATGTGGTGATGCCTGACGGCAACGGGCTCGAGATGCTGCCAAAGATTGCACAGGACCGTCCCGGCCTGCCTGTGATCGTGATCTCGGCGCAGAACACGATCATGACCGCGATCAAGGCAGCAGAGGCCGAGGCCTACGACTATCTCCCCAAGCCTTTCGATCTGCCTGACCTGATGAAACGTACGGCTCGCGCGCTTGAACGCAGTGGTCCGACGCGGCGTCCGGCGCAGACAAGCTCTGACACCGATGGGGACCGCGATGATCTGCCGCTGGTGGGGCGCACGCCAGTAATGCAAGCGCTGTACCGCGTGGTGGCGCGGGTGATGAACACCGATCTACCGGTCCTGATCTGGGGTGAATCCGGCACCGGCAAGTCGCTGATCGGCAAGGCTATCCACGATTTTTCCGACCGGCGGAACCTGCCGTTTGTCACCGTGACCTCGGCCGACTTGCAAGACATCGAGGGCCCGATGCGCGCGCTGGCACGGGTGCGCGGCGGCACGCTGTTGATCGACGAGATCGGCGATTTCCCGGAGGAACTTCAGGCGCGTATCGCGCGGATGATGGATTCTCCCGGTGAACATGCGCCGCGTTTTCTTGCGACCAGCCAGTCCGACATGGCCGCCGCGATGAAAGCGGGTACGCTGCGCCGCGACCTGTACTACCGTCTTTCGGGCGCAACGCTGCATGTCCCTGCGCTGCGCGACCGGGTAGATGACATTGCCTTGCTTGCAGCGCATTTTCTTGAACGGTCTGAAACCGGCAATTCCGCGCCACGTGCCCTGTCTGAAGGGGCGGCAAAAGTCTTTGCTAACTATCAATGGCCCGGTAACGTGCGACAGCTGGAACACGCGATGCGCCAACTGGCCCTGACAAGTCGTGCGCCAGAGATCACCCAATCCGAGGCAGAGCAAGTTCTGGGGGCCCAGCCCGATCCCGAACCCCTGCGCGCGCAGGCCAATACCGAAAAGCTCGGGGCGTCCGTAGAGCGGCATTTGCAACGATATTTCGATCAGCATGGTTCAATGCTGCCGCCCCCCGGTCTTTACGCCCGCATTTTGCGCGAAATCGAAGCGCCCTTGATCGAGATTGCACTGGCCGCAACCGCGGGTAACCAGGCGAAATGTGCCGACTTGTTGGGAATCAACCGTAATACATTGAGAAAAAAGATCACCGATCTCGATATTGAGGTGACACGCGGTCGAAAAATGATGTAAAAGCGCCACATAACCGTGGCCATCTAGCCTCAAGGCTGGATCAGGATCACATAAATGGGCGGTTGATGCATTCGTGCATCACATCATCGGTGAGGATAGCGGGTGCTTACCCGGTCACGCAGCTATTATCTTATGCGGCTTGAGCGCCTGCGCCGGATCAGGCGCGTGCGTAATCTGGCGACCCTGGGGCTTGTGGTTCTGGGGCCGGTGCTTGCGCTTGTCACCTATCTGGTGCTCGGGCCCCTCGAACACGGCGGCAATACGCCAAGCTTGCGCATCATTCTGCTGATTGATCTGGTCTATATCCTGCTGGTCGCCGCACTTGTTCTGAGCGAGGTCGCGCGGTTAATCGCGGCACGTCGGGCGAAATCCGCAGGATCGCGGCTACACCTTCGGCTGACCGGCGTGTTCGCGTTGATGGCGTTGATCCCGACGGTCAGCGTCGCGGTTTTTGCGGGGCTGACGATCAATGTCGGGCTTGAGGGGTGGTTCTCGGATCGGGTGCGGTCTGTGGTGGGGAACTCTCTTGCTGCCGCCGAAGCCTATGAAAACGAACAAAGCGATGATCTGCGGGAGGATGCGATAGCACTTGCCCGTGCGATCGATCAGGCCCGCAATCAGGGTGTTGATGTGCCCGATACACAGCTTTTGGCGGATGGGCAGCGCCTGATCCAGCGGGGTCTGCGCGAGGCCTATATGATCGACGGCACCGGCGAGATCCGCGCGCGCGGCGACCGGTCCTATCTGTTTGACTTCGAACAACCGACACCCGAACAGATCCGCGCGGCGCAGGCGCTGGACGGTGCACCGCTGGTGATCGAGGACTGGGCCAACAATGAATTCCGCGCTCTGGTTTTGATGGAGGCCTTCATCGATCGCTACCTCTACGTCAGCCGAGACGTGGATGGCAAAATCCTGTCACTGCTTGATGACACCAAGGAAACCGTGCGGCTGTATCAACAGCTTGAAAACGAACGCGGCAAGCTGCTGTTCGAATTTGGACTGCTTTACGTAGGGTTTGCGGTGATCCTTATTCTGGCGTCGATCTGGCTGGGGCTCTGGTTCGCGGAACGTCTTTCGGGCCCCGTTGGCCGTTTGACGGGGGCGGCACAGCAGGTTGGTGCCGGTGATCTTGAGGTGCAGGTACGTGAAGAAGACGGCGATGACGAGATCGCGATGCTGGGGCGCTATTTCAACCAGATGACGAAGCAGCTTAAAGGCCAGCGTGAAACCTTGCTCGACAACACGCGCCAGATTGAACGCCGGCGCCGCTTGTTTGATTCAGTGCTCAGCTCGGTCACCTCGGGCGTTGTAGGTCTGGACCCTGAAGGGCGGGTCGCCTTTGTGAATCGGTCCGCCGCGCGGCTGCTGGACTGGAGCGAGGACCAGCAATCGTTCGCGCTTTCGGTCGCAGTCCCAGAATTCGCGACGTTGTTTAACACTGTGGTGACTGGCAAGAACGAGGTGGCGCAGGGCGAGATCAAAGTCTCGCGTCAGGGGCAGATGGAAAACCTGCTGGTGCGTGTCGCCACCCGCCGTAGCGAGGACGGCCGGCTCGAGGGCTATGTTGTGGCCTTTGACGACGTGACCGATCTGGTCAGCGCGCAACGTATGGCGGCTTGGGGCGATGTCGCGCGCAGGATTGCACACGAGATCAAGAACCCGCTGACCCCGATCCAGTTGAGCGCAGAGCGGATCCAGCGCAAGTTCGGCCCCAAGCTACCTGATGATGCGGCAAGCCTCGAGCAACTCACTGGTGTGATCATCCGACAGACCGGCGATCTGCGGCGCATTGTCGACGAATTCTCGAAATTTGCGCGCATGCCAGAACCCGAGACATCGGTGCAAAACGTGGTTCAGGTGCTGCGGGATGCGGTCGTGCTACAGCAGTCAGGCCAGCCAGACGTCACCATCAGCGCCAATCTGCCGACGCAGGACGTCATGGCGCGCATTGATCAGACAATGCTGTCGCAAGCCTTAACAAATTTGATTAAGAACGCGGGCGAAGCCATTGAAAGCCGACACGAAAACAATCCTGACGCAGAGATTGAACCCCGTATCAAGGTGCAGTTGACCACCAGCCAAACAGCGCTACAGATTACCATAGCGGACAATGGCATCGGATTGCCGGAAGACCGCGCACGACTGTTCGAGCCATATGTCACCACCCGCTCCGAAGGGACTGGTCTTGGCTTGTCCATCGTGAAAAAGATCATTGAAGAACACGGCGGGACATTAACGTTGGAAAACGCACCGGTCTTTGCAGGCGAAACACATTTCGGCGCGATGGCGGTCATCACGCTCCCCCTTGCTGCCCCCACCGGAACACCAGAACTGGAGACCCATAATGAGTGACATTCTGATCGTTGACGACGAGCGCGACATCCGCGAGTTGATTTCGGACATTCTGGAGGACGAAGGTTTTGTCACGCGACTGGCGGGCAATTCGGACGACGCGATCGCGGCCATCAATGCCGAACCGCCTGCGCTGATGATCCTTGATATCTGGCTGAAAGACAGCCGGATGGACGGGATCGACATTCTGAAAACAGTAAAACGGGACAATCCGGATGTGCCTGTTGTCATCATCTCCGGGCATGGGAATATCGAAATCGCGGTCGCGGCGATCAAGCAGGGTGCCTATGACTTCATCGAAAAACCCTTTAATATTGATCAGCTGATGGTGGTGATCCGCCGCGCGATGGAGACCTCTCGCTTGCGCCGCGAAAACCAGAGCCTCAAGCGCCGCGAGGTGGTGAGCACCGATATGATCGGTAGCTCGACCTCATTTAAGACCCTCATGGGGCAGCTTGATAAAGTTACCAAATCCAACGGCCGCGTCATGTTGCGCGGGCCTGCGGGCGCGGGCAAGGAAATCGCCGCGCGCTATATCCACGCCAATTCCAACCGCGCTTCGGCACCGTTTGTGACGGTCAATTGCGCCAGCGTTGCGCCGGACCGGATGGAAGAAGTGTTGTTTGGTCGAGAAACCCCCGAACGCGGCGTCGAACCTGGGCTGCTTGAACAGGCGCATGGCGGTGTGATCTTCTTTGACGAGGTCGCCGATCTACCGCTTGGGACGCAATCGAAAATCCTGCGGGTTCTGGTGGATCAGCAGTTCACACGCGTCGGCGGCAACGACAAGGTCCGCGTTGATCTACGCGTTATATCCAGCACAAGCAAAGACTTGGATGCCGCAATCAAGGAAGACACATTCCGTCAAGAGCTCTTTCACCGGCTGAACGTCGTGCCGATCTCGGTCCCGTCACTGGAAGACCGTCGCGATGATATTCCGGTCTTGGCCCGCCATTTTATTGCCGATTTCAACACCTCGCAGGGTCTGCCGCTGCGTGAATTTTCTGGTGATGCAGAAGCGCTTTTGCAGACGATGGTCTGGCCCGGTAACGTGCGCCAACTCAAGAACCTTGTGGAACGCGTGCTCATCCTTGGCGATGGGACTGGCCCGATTGAGGCGCGCGAACTGCCGGGCGAAGAAGAGACCACCGACGACGAAGGGCGTGTCGTCTTGTCAGGGGCCTTGGCCACTTTGCCGCTGCGTGAAGCCCGCGAAGCATTTGAACGTGAATATCTGCTCACCCAGATCAATCGTTTCGGCGGGAACATCAGCCGCACGGCGAATTTCGTTGGAATGGAACGGTCTGCCCTGCACCGCAAGCTCAAGAGCCTCGGGGTGGTGACCTCTGCCAAGTCCGGCACGCGGGTGGCGCATGTGGATGATGACGGGGCCAGCGAAGGCTGACCCCCGTGGCCTAGCCTTGGGTCACGATCTGGAAGCTGCCATCGCCATTGCGGATCACGCAAGACTTGGCGTTCAGCGCGGGCAGGGCGGTGGTGCGCCCTACTGGCGCGGATTTGGCGATGCCTGCGGGACACTGCGGGATCGACACCGGCGCAAAGCCCGCGTCTGCCATGCACTGTGTTTCGACCCGTTTGCGCAGATCGGCACCTGGGTCCACCGTATAGGTCTGACCCGGTTCAAAATATCCCGCGCGGGTATAGCAGCGCCCGTCGGACCGGCAAATCTGGCGCGGCGGGATAAAACGCGGCGGTGTGCGTAGGGTCTGTAGGGCCACCGGCACCTTCGCCAGCGCATCGACCTGGCATTGCGTTGTCTGCCGTTCAACCATCGCGACAGAGGCACCAGGTTTATAGTAGGTATTAAGCGGTGCGCAGGCCGCCAGTGCCACGCCACCCCATATGATAACTGCCGCTTTGCGCATCAGTTGACTCCTTCACACTATGGCGCAACTCTGACATTTGAATTGACCCTTGCATAGCCATCTGTCATTCAAATCACTGGCATATCACGGGTCACGCGGGCACGCCCAGCTGGTGACGCAAGGCAAGGCTTTACGCCAAAGGAACCCCATTTATGAAAGTGATCATTTGCGGCGCAGGGCAGGTCGGGTGGCAGATCGCCCGCCATCTTTCGGGCGAACGCAACGACGTCACGATCGTTGACAGCAACGCCGATCTGGTGCGCCGTGCGACGGATACGCTGGACGTGCAGGGGATCGCGGGGTTTGCAAGCTATCCCGACGTGTTAGACCGTGCGGGGGCACGCGACGCCGAGATGATCATCGCTGCGACACATTCGGACGAGGTCAATATGGTCACCTGTCAGGTGGCGCATTCGGTCTTTGGCATCAACCGCAAGATCGCACGCCTGCGCAGCCAATCCTATCTGACGGCGATCTATTCGGATCTTTACCGCCGCGACCACATGCCGATCGATGTTGTGATCTCGCCTGAAAAAGAGGTCGCCAATGCAGCGCTGCAACGGCTTTCGGCGCCTGCGGCCTTTGATACTGAAACCTTCATGGACGGTATGGCGCAATTGCTCGGCATCCAGATCGACGAGGACTGTCCGGTCGTAAACACGCCGCTGCGCCAATTGACCGACCTGTTTTCCACGCTGCGCGCGGTTGTGGTCGGGGTGCGCCGGGATGGCACGCTGTTTGCGCCTGAATCAAAGGACCAGCTGTTTGTCGGCGATGCCTGCTATGTCTTTTGCCACCGCGATGACATCCCCCGCACGCTCGAGATTTTTGGCAAGACCACCAGCAAGCTTGAACGTGTCGTGCTTGTGGGCGGGGGGAATGTCGGGCTGGCCGTGGCCCAGAACCTCGAGGCGCGCGGCAAGCGGGTGCGCACCAAGATGATCGAGAAGAACCGCCGCATCGCGGAACGCGCCGCCGAGGCGTTGGAGCGGACGATCGTGCTCAACGGTGACGGGCTGGACGCATCCCTGCTGGCCGAAGCGGGCATTGGCCGCGCCGATGCGATGATGGCGATCACCGATGACGACAAGACCAACATGCTGGCCTGCGTGCGCGCCAAATCCGAAGGCTGCCCCTATGTCATCGCGCTGATCAACGACCCCACGCTGGTCCCGCTGATGGAGCCTTTGGGCATCGACGCCTATATCAACCCGCGTTCCACGACCGTCAGCTCTATCCTGCGGCACATCCGTCACGGGCGGGTGCGGTCGGTCTATTCCATCGGCGACGCCGAGGCAGAGGTGATCGAAGCCGAGGTGCTGTCAACCTCTCCGATTGCGGGCAAACGCGTCTCTGACATTGATTTTCCCGAAGGCGCGCTGATGGGCATGGTCCGCAAGGGCGACGAAGTGATGCGCCCGCTAGGCACGACCCGCATTGAAGAAGGCGATGTCATCGCTGTGTTCTGTCTGGCAAAAGACGTGCCGCAGGTCGAACAGCTGATGCAGGTCTCGATCGACTTTTTCTGATGGCACCTGCGCCCATATCACCGGAGCGCCGCACGTGAGACGCAAATCCTATATCCGCCGCGAGATCCTCGAGCTGCCGCTGTTCCTGCTGATCTTTGGCGTGTTCAGCGCCTCAACGATCTTCCCGGCGATCTTTGCCCTGTCCACGCAGGACCATCTGGCGTCGCGGGCATTTTTCTATTCGGGGCTGCTGGGGGTGATTATCTTTACCCTGATCGCGGTCGCCCATGGCGGACGGCGCGCGCGGCACGGGGCCTTGGGGCCGTTGATGTCGCTGTTTTCCAGCTTTGTCTTTTTGCCCGCGCTGCTGGCGATCCCGTTTCTTGAGGCCCTGCCGACCACGCGCTTCCTGCACGCCTATTTCGATATGGTCAGTTCTATCACTACGACTGGCGCGACCCTGTTCGACGATCCGGGCCGGATCAGCGACACGCTTCATCTGTGGCGCGCGCAGGTCGCATGGATGGGCGGGCTGCTGATGTGGATCGCGGCCTCGGCGATTTTGGCTCCTTTGCACCTCGGCGGGTTCGAGGTCACTTCGCAGGCCGAACCGGGGAACCCGGACGAGCGGCGCAGCAATATGGGCCAGATCAATCCGCGCCAACGGCTGCTGCGGGCGGCTGGCGCGTTAACGCCCACATATTGCGCTTTGACGTTGATGCTGTGGGTGCTGCTGCTGGCCAATGGCGACCGGTCGTTGGTGGCGCTGTGCCACGCGATGTCGGTACTTGCGACGTCGGGCATATCGCCCTTGGGCGGTACCCATGAAACCGGTGTCGGCTTTGGGTCCGAAGCAATGATGATGCTGTTTATGCTGTTCGCGCTGTCGCGGCTGACCTTTTCAAAGGACACGGTGACGGCAACCCAAGGCGGTCTTTTCACCGACCCCGAATTTCGCATCGGCCTGGCGCTGATCCTTGGCGTCCCTGCGCTTCTTTTTGTGCGTCATTTCCTGGGGGCGTTCGATGTAGACGCAAGTGCCGAAGCGCTTGAAACCGGTAGCGCGTTCTGGGGTGCGATGTTCACGGTAACCTCGTTTTTGACGACCACCGGATTCGTCAGTGCATCCTGGGCCGAGGCCCAAAGCTGGTCGGGGCTCGAAACGCCGGGGCTGATCCTGATGGGGTTGGCGCTGATCGGGGGCGGGGTGGCGACCACCGCGGGTGGGGTCAAACTGCTGCGGGTCTTTGCGCTTTATCGCAACGGTGTGCGCGAAATGGAGCGCTTGGTCCATCCGCACTCTGTTTCCGGAGCCGGACAGGTGGGGCGGCGGCTGCAAAGCAACGGGGCGTTTATCGCTTGGATCTTCTTTATGCTCTTCGCCTTGTCGCTCGCGGCAGTGACCTTGCTCCTGACCTTTGTGGGTGCGCCCTTTGCCGACGCGCTGGTCATGTCGGTGGCGACGCTTTCCACCACAGGCCCGTTAATGGAATTCGCCGCCGATGCGCCAATCATGCTGATTCAGCTCGGCGACGGGGCCAAAATCATCCTATGCGCGGCAATGGTGCTTGGGCGTCTCGAAACCTTGGCTATTATTGCACTGCTAACCCCTGCTTTGTGGCGCACATGACACGCAAGGTAGCTTTGGGCGCAACAGTTCTGACATTTTGGGGTGGAAACTCCCTTCACAGGTCTTCATAGTCTTTCGAAGGGGGGACCGATCCGCGGTTGCCAGCAAGAATAACAGCAAGAACAAGAGCGAGACCAACAATGGCGGCTGACCGACAAAACCTGCAAGACGCATTCCTGAACCATGTGCGTAAGACAAAGGTGCCGGTAACGATTTTCCTGATTAACGGCGTGAAGCTTCAAGGTGTTATCACGTGGTTTGACAATTTCTGTGTTCTGCTACGCCGCGATGGCCAATCGCAGCTTGTTTATAAACACGCGATTTCTACGATCATGCCAAGCACGCCAATCTCACTATACGAGGGTGAAGACGCTAATTGAGCCGACCTCCATTCCAAATTGATGACACCGCAGGCCCGAAGCGTACTCGGGCTTGGGTGATTCACCCTGACATCAAGTCAGACAATGACCGCCGCGTTGCAGAGCCCGCCTTGGCCGAAGCCGTCGCACTGGCGCATGCCTTGCCGCATCTGGATGTCGAAGGGTCGAATATCGTGCCCCTGCGCACCGTGAGCGCGGGCATGCTGTTCGGCTCCGGTAAAATCCAAGAGCTCAAGACCGTCTTTGAAGAGGCTGAAGTTGACCTTGTTCTGGTCGACGGACCCGTCACACCTGTGCAGCAGCGCAACCTTGAAAAGGCGTGGAACGTCAAACTGCTGGATCGCACCGGTCTCATCCTCGAGATTTTCAGCGACCGTGCTGCGACCCGCGAGGGTGTCTTGCAGGTCGAGATGGCAGCATTGAACTATCAGCGTACGCGGTTGGTCCGCGCCTGGACCCACCTTGAACGTCAACGTGGTGGTTTGGGCTTTGTCGGTGGCCCCGGCGAGACGCAGATTGAATCGGACCGTCGTGCCATTGACGAACAGCTCGTGCGCTTGCGCCGGCAGCTGGACAAGGTCGTCAAAACCCGCGCCCTGCACCGCGCTGCGCGGGCAAAGGTGCCGTTCCCGATTGTCGCGCTTGTCGGCTATACCAACGCCGGTAAATCGACGCTTTTCAATCGTATGACCGGCGCCGAGGTAATGGCCAAGGATATGCTTTTTGCCACGCTGGACCCAACAATGCGCAGCCTTGTGTTGCCCGATGGGCCAGAGATTATCCTCAGCGATACCGTGGGCTTTATCTCTGACCTGCCGACCGAACTGGTCGCGGCCTTCCGCGCGACGCTGGAAGAGGTGCTTGCCGCGGATATCATCTGCCACGTGCGCGACATTTCCCACGCCGAAAGCGAGAGCCAGGCCCAGAACGTGCGGGATATTCTGACGTCATTGGGCGTGCCCAAAGATACGCGCAGTTTTGAAGTCTGGAACAAGCTGGACCAGCTTGATGACGACCGCGCCGACGCCGTACGTGCCCGTGCGCAACGCGATGACAGTGTCCTTGCCATCTCTGCCATCACAGGCGAGGGGCTGGACGAGCTGCAAGCAGTCATCGCCGAAGCGCTTCAGGGGGCCGTACGCGAGGCAGAGCTGACGCTGGCCTTTTCCGATGGCAAAAAGCGTGCGTGGCTGTTCGAACAGGACGTCGTGATCGAGGAAACCCAGACCGAAGACGGGTTCAATCTGATCGTACGCTGGTCCGCGCAGCAAGAAGCGCAATACCAGCGGCTGTAAGGCCGGCGGGTCTCGGGACCATACAAAAGGAGATAAAAACCGCTCGGAAAAGTCGCATTTTCCGGGCGCTGCTGCATATGATTAGGGAGCGTTGATTTTTCCCGGAGCCCCCGATGACTTTGATTATTCTTTATGTACTGACATTCGCGATCTTTCTGGGGCTCGATTTTCTGGGCCTCAGCTATTTGATCAAACCGGTTTTCAGCCGTGATATCGGCCCCTTGCTGCTGGACCAGTTCCGGCTGCTGCCTGCCTTTGTCTTCTACGCCTTCTATATTGCTGTGCTGCTGTACTTCGTCAGTTGGCCCGCGATTGCGCAGGATAAATCCTTGCTGTGGGTCTTTTGCAATGCGGCGCTGATCGGGGCCTTGGGGTATGGCACCTATGAGTTCACCAACCTCGCGACGTTGAAAGACTGGACACCGCAGATGGTGGCGACGGATTTCTCGTGGGGGGTGGTGCTGACCGGGACCTCTGCCACGTTGGGCGTCTGGGTCACGCGGGTGTTTTCCTGACGGTTCAGGGGGTCAGGGAAGAGGGGGGCCAGCCCCCCGGCCTTTGGCCGCCCCCCGGGATTTAGGGCCATTCGGAATTAGCGGCCAAGCTCGGACGAGAAGCGCCATGCGCCGGGTTGGAGCTTGTGCAGTTCCCAGTCACCAACGCGCGCACGGATGAGGCGGAGTGTCGGTAGCCCTACATGTGCTGTCATGCGGCGGACCTGCCGGTTGCGGCCTTCGGTGATGGTAATCTCGAGCCATGCGTCGGGCACGGATTTACGAAAACGTACGGGCGGGTCGCGATTCCACAGGGGGTCGGGCGGGTCGATCAGCCGCGCCTTGGCGGGGGCGGTTTTGCCGTCTTTGAGCATCACACCGCTGCGCAGAGCGCTAAGGGCCTGTTCATCCGGCGTGCCTTCTACCTGAACCCAATAGGTTTTGGCCAGTTTGTATTTCGGATGCGAAATGCGGGCCTGAAGCGGGCCGCTGTCGGTCAAGACCATAAGCCCTTCGCTGTCACGATCGAGCCGGCCAGCAGGATAGAACCCTTTTTCGTCAATATAGGCAGACAAAGTCGGACGCGGCGATCCTTCGGTGCCTTTATCGGTAAATTGAGACAGTACGCCGAAAGGTTTGTTAAACAGGATAACGCGGTTCATGGGGTCTCCGGTATCAGCTTGGTGATGCCAACGGGGGCAGCGCGGGCAAGATCCTCGTCGAGCGACATGGGGATGTATTCGCCGCGCCGCCAGAGCTGTGCCAGATCGTCATAGTAGTGTGACAGGAAGTGCCCAGACTGCCCCGTCGAGGTGACAAACACCGATGAATCCGGATCGGCGAAGTCATAGACACCGCGGAACCCTGCGCCGTGGACGTTGGCAAAAGGATCAGGCCCCGTGCCCCGTGTGCGGCCCCGCAGCAGCGTGTTGTCGCCACCTGAGGTCGACTGACGGATGTTCATGAAGTAGCGCAGCACGGGCACTTCGCCCAGGGTCTGGTGGTCGTGGGTTGCCTGATGCGCGTCGCCCCACCGCAGGGATTCAAGCTGGCTGCCCCAAGTTTCATTGATCCAGACTAGCGCATCGTCCAGCGCCAGACGCGCCATGTCGGGGCAGGTTTCTTTCGGCGCGGATTGCAATACATCGCACCAAGCAGCGGCACCGTCCACATCGCGGAAGACGCGTTCAATGAACAGCGGATCGACGTGGTCATATTCCTGTGCCAATGCGCCCAGTTCGTCCTGGATCAGGCGTTCTTGCAGCGCGCGCACCCAAGCCGCATAGATCAGCGGTTCGGGCAGGTGTTCGTTCATCTCTCCTGACCAGCCTGCCAACAGGGTAAGCGCCCGCTGGCGTTGACGTTCAGGCGTGCCGTCAGGCGCGGTTTCGCCCGTGAACCAAAGTTCGGCACCGATCAACGGAAGCAACGAGCGGGCCGTAAAGCTGACCGTATCAAGCTGCGCTTCGATAAAGCTGTCACGCGTGTGGACCTGCCGGCGCTGCATCAGGCTACGCCAACGCTGGATACGTTGGGTATCGCCCCAAAGGAAGGACACGTGGTTGGGAAAAGGCCGGTCGACGGTTTTGTTGTTCGTATTGCCGAGTATCCCCCCGCGCGGCGAGAGGAATTCGGGATTGGCGCTATAGGGCAAGCGACCTTGCCAGCGGTTGGCAGCGATCCACCCGGGCGTGGGCATCCGCCCTTGGCTTTGGTGGGCTGCGTCGCGGGCAGGCAGCGCGCCAATGGTTTTCATCGCGATCGTGTTTACATCCACTAGCGTCAGGTTCTGCGACGGCGCGATATAGGCCTCGCCGGATGCGATCCCTTCCTCGACGGTCTTTGCCTCCATCAGCTGCATCGCGGCGGCGATAGAGGTATCAGCGGGATCAAGCGCGGTCCAGTTTAGCGCAGCGACATGGCCGGGTGGCGTGATTGCCGCCAGGTTATAGTGGCTGCCCGGCAGCACCGGCCCGTTGTCCGTCCAGCGCAGGGTCAGCGTGATGGGATCGGCGTCTTTGACGGTGATGATTGATGCGCGTTTGGTGAACCTTTTGAACCCGTCGGGGGTGCGGTATTGCTCAGCGTTGTCGGGGTTCAGCTCTTCGATATAGACGTCCTGATCGTCGGCATAGGACGATGTGATACCCCAGCCAAGCGCACTGCTGCGGCCTGTCAGCACCACGGGGATGCCGGGGATGGTACCGCCGATGACACCGCCCGATTGCAGTTCAAGCCGTGCGAGGTACCAGATGGTCGGTGCGGTAAAGCCCAGATGCGGGTCATTGGCGATCAGCGTCCCCCCCGAGGCAGAACGATCCCGCGCTGCGGCCCATGCGTTTGAAGCGCCCGCAAGGTCAAAGGTTTTGAACGGTGACAGGGGTGACGGATCAAGCGGGATATTGGCGGCGAATTGCGGCAGGCCCGGTGCCAGTTGGGCATATTCAGGCAAGGCTGCGATGCCGCTGCCCGGCGCGTCGGGTAGGATGTCGGCCAGCCGATCTTGATCTGGCAGGGCAAGCGACGTGCGCGCACGTTTCACCTCGGCATCCAGATGGCCCGACAGCTGTAGCGCCATCAGCTTGACCAATGCGACGGAATCCGCCGCACGCCAAGGGGCAACGGGGGCATCGAACAGCAGCATTTCAGGGGCACCACGGCCTAAGGCTTCTTTGTTGATCTGGTCCAGACGCGCATTCACACCTTCAGCATATGCGTCTAGCGCCGCACGGGTCTTGGGGTCGAGCGCCTGAAGCGACTGCACCGACAAAGTATAAAGATCAAATCGGCGCAGCAGACGGTCTATGCGCACGGTGGCGGTGCCAAACACCTCTGAAAGGCGCCCCTGAACCGTGCGGCGCATGGTGATCATCTGCCACAGACGGTCTTGCGCATGGGCGAAACCCAGCCCGTAGAACACATCGCGGTCATTCTCACCGAAGATATGCGGCACATTGGCATTGTCGCGCACGATCTCTACCTCGGCGCTGAGGTGGGCCACCTTAACCGTATCATCATATTCGGGCAGCGACCGCGAGGCGAGCCAGTAGGCCCCGCCAACACCAATCACCGCGATCACCACCAACAGCGTTGCAATTCGCATCAGCCACCGAAAAACCACTGCCATGTCACGCTCCTGGGTAATATCCGGACGCAATTGACCAATGTGCGCGGGATGATAGGTTCCCCACAGGCAATAGCGCAACTGAATGGCAAGGAAAAGACGATGACAAAGCTCGCATTTTTGGGACTGGGTGTGATGGGGGGGCCGATGGCCGCACATCTGCAAAAAGCGGGACATGACGTGACCGTCTATAACCGCACTACGCAAAAGGCCCGCGCTTGGGCAGAGACACACGGTGGCAAGATGGCAGAAACGCCGAAAGCCGCTGCCAAGGGGGCGGAAATCGTGTTTTCCTGCGTGGGTAATGATGATGATCTGCGGTCGGTTTGCCGAGGCGACGATGGCGCCTTTGCGGGCATGGACGAGGGCACGATCTTTGTGGATCACACCACCGTATCGGCAGCTGTCACGCGCGAATTATATGCTGCTGCCGCTAAGGGCCAGATCAGCTTTGTCGATGCGCCAATTTCGGGGGGTCAAGCGGGGGCCGAGAATGGCCAATTGTCAATCATGTGCGGTGGCGACACCAGCGCGTTTGAAAGGGCGTTGCCCGTGATGGAGGTCTACGCCAAAATCTGCCGTCGCCTGGGCGGCAGCGGTGCCGGCCAAATGACCAAGATGTGCAACCAGATCGCCATCGCTGGTCTGGTCCAGGGCCTGAGCGAAGCGCTCCATTTCGCCCATAAGGCCGGGTTGGACGGGCGCGATGTGGTTGAGGTCATCAGCCAAGGTGCCGCTGGCAGCTGGCAGATGGCCAACCGCTACGAGACGATGCTGGATGATAAGTTCGACCACGGGTTCGCCGTAGATTGGATGCGCAAGGATCTGGGGATTTGTCTGGATACCAGCAACGAGATTGACGCGAGCCTGCCTGTCACGGCGCTGGTCGACCAGTTCTATAAAGATGTGCAGAAAATGGGTGGCGGACGTTGGGATACGTCGGCGCTGTTCAAACGATTGAACGCTTTGGGGTAGGGAAAAAGCTGCCCGACCCGCACAGATGCAGGTCGGGCGTATCCCTTAGGGGATGATGCGCGAGTATTTGGTGCCTTCGAGCGTCGCGCCAAGCCGCAGACCGGCGCGGCCGAATACCGCCGCCACGACAGGGGCAAGCGCGGTCGTCGTGTCTGCCTCAACGCTTTCGCCACGGTCCGAGATGACATATTCCAGATCGGCACCCGCAGCCCAACCGGGGGAGCGGCGAAAATCGCTTAGGGCGGCTTCGGTCATAAAGAATAGCACGTGAGCATATTGCTGCGCGCCAATTTGCAGCCCGCCAGTTGCCTTGGTGACAGAGTAATAATCGACAGTCACATTGTTCACTTGCAGCGCGCCACGGCCATAGGCCCCGCCAAAGCCAAGCCCGGCTTCGGTCACAAGCGGCATCACAAGCATGCCGTTCGATTTATCGGCCAGTTGCCGCGTGTTGGGATAGGTGCGGTACATGGCGTCAAGCGTGGCTCTTACACGCGCATCTATCATCCCGCTGCCACGGCTGCCCACACCGTTGCCACATGCCGCAACGGCACCCGCGCTTGCAATCGCACCCAAGGCAAAAGCCCGGCGCGAGAAAGTGTTGTTTGTCATAGTGTTCTGCCTGTAATTATCAATACCGGTTCATCCGGTTTCCTTGCGACCATATGCGCAAAACCCGCGGGTGTCACGGATTTAGGGCCTAAATCGGCGATGATCTGCCACGTTTGACGTGATTTACCCGCGCAAACGCAGAATTAACCGTTCATCAGCCGCGCCACTGAAGGGGCGAAATAGGTCAACACCCCGTCACATCCCGCACGCTTAAAGCCCATCAGGCTTTCCATCATTACGCGTTCTTCGTCGATCCAGCCATTCTGCGCAGCGGCCTTGACCATGCTGTATTCGCCCGACACCTGATAGGCAAAAGTCGGGGCGCCGAAACTGGATTTTACGCGGTGGCAGATATCAAGGTAGGGCATGCCAGGTTTGACCATGACCATATCGGCCCCCTCTCGCAGGTCGCGTTCGATCAGGCGCAACGCTTCGTTGCTGTTAGCGTAGTCCATCTGATAGGTCTTTTTATCGCCGGTCAGTGCGCCGGATGCACCAACGGCATCGCGGAACGGGCCGTAGAACGCCGAGGCGTATTTCGCGGCGTAGCTCATGATCATCACATCCGAATGGCTGGCAGCTTCAAGGCCGGCGCGGATCGCGGCGATACGCCCGTCCATCATATCCGATGGTCCGATGATATCCGCGCCCGCATCCGCCTGTGCCAGCGACATCTTGACCAGCGCTTCGACCGTACGATCGTTCACGATGATCCCGTCTTCGACAAAGCCATCGTGGCCGTTGATATTATAGGTATCCAGCGCCACATCCGTCATGATGACCATATCGGGCACAGCCTTGCGGATCGCACGAATGGCGCGGTTGGCATTGTTTTGCGGGTCCCACGCGCCGGCACAGTCTTCTGTTCGGTCCTCGATCCCGGTGTAGGGAAAGATGCACATGGCCCCGATCCCAAGATCCGCGGCCTCGCGAGCGGCCTCGACCAGCTTGTCGACGCTACGACGATAGACACCGGGCATAGAGGGCACGGGCTCTTCCACACCGTCACCGCTGCGCACAAAGACCGGCCAGATCAAATCCCCCAAAGACAGCGTATTTTCACGCACCAAGGCGCGCACACCTTCGGATTGGCGGGTACGGCGCAGGCGGGTGGCGGGAAAGGGGGCTTGTTGGGGTCTCATGTAAAATACCTCGGATGCTTTGGCGCAAGGCTTGCCATGTATTTTTGCACGGCTCAAGGCTAGGAATTTCGCCTGACCGTCGTTATGACTGACATTGGATTGTAGGGCAGCACGTCTGAACGCAATGATTTCACTCAAAAGACGAGCGCACCTTGACCCTCTATCAGACAATCTTCGAAGTCATCGACATGCGATCTTTCTCTAATCTGTGGTACTGGATTGCCGTAGCTGTGGTCTGGTCGTCGGCCAGTCATTGGGTGTTGGGCGTGCCCTTTGATCTGGTGTTGCGAGCGCGGCGCAATGGCGAACAGGCGCTCGCTGACCTCGAGGATCTGGCCCGCATCAATGTGAACCGTATTCTGTATATCACCCAAGTGTCAGGCATCTGGATTATCGGCTTTAACTGCTTTTTTATGACGATGCTGTTTACTCTGGCGATATTCTACGACTTTGAATTCGCCCAAGCCGTACTGCTATTGGCGTTTCCGCTGTCGTTGGTTGCCCTTCTGAGCGTGTCGACTGCGCAGCAAATCCGCGAAGATTCCGGCACCGGCGAACGGCTGATCAAACGCCTAAACCGTCACCGTCTTTACACCCAGATCATCGGAATGTTCTCTATTTTCGTCACATCGATGTGGGGGATGTATCAAAACCTTTATACGGGTCCGTTTGGCGGTTGAAAAACACGCGATCGGATACAGGTAACTGCTGATGTCACAAAAATCCCAAATCACGCTTTCCGGCGTCCCCGAAGGCTTTGATGCACAGGCAGTGCTGAACGAACTGGGCAAAAGTGGCTCGCCTGTGTTGCATATTGCACGCGATGACAAGCGTATGGCAGCGATGCAGGCCGCGTTGCGCTTTTTCGCGCCGGATGTGCCGGTAGTTGTGTTTCCGAGCTGGGATTGTTTGCCCTATGATCGTGTGTCGCCCAATGCCGATATTTCGGCGCAGCGCATGGCGACGTTGGCAGGGCTGGTGCATGGGATGCCGGACCAATTCATTCTGCTCACCTCTCTGAACGCCGCGACGCAACGGGTGCCGGCACGCGATGTGCTGCGAAATGCCGCGTTTTCCGCCCGGGTGGGTGACCGTATCGACGAATCCGCATTGCGGGGGTTTCTGGTACGCATGGGGTTTGTGCAAAGCCCGACGGTGACCGAACCGGGGGATTACGCGATCCGCGGTGGCATCATCGACATTTTCCCACCCGGTGACCTTGGCCCCGTGCGGCTTGATCTGTTTGGCGACACGCTGGACGGCGCGCGGCGCTTTGATCCTGCCACGCAGCGCACCACCGAAAAGCTGGAACTGATCGAACTGGCCCCCGTCAGCGAGGTTATTCTGGACGAAAGCGCGATCACCCGTTTTCGCCAAAATTACCGGATCGAATTCGGGGTCGCGGGCACCGATGATCCGCTGTACGAGGCGATCAGTGCAGGCCGCAAGCATCAGGGTGCGGAACACTGGATGTCGTTCTTTCACGAGACTCTTGAGACGCTGTTTGATTACGTCCCGCAGGCCACGATTACGCTGGACGACCAGCTCACGGCGCAGCGCTTGTCACGGTGGGACAGCATCGCCGACCAGTATGAAACCCGCAGGCTGGCCATGGCGAACCGGTCAAAGATGGACAGCGTGTATAAGCCCGCGCCGCCCGAAGGTCTGTACCTGACCGATACCGCATGGGAAACGGCGTTAATCGGCAAGCGCGTGATCAGCTTCAAGCCGCTGCCACAGCCTACGGGACCGAATGTATTGGACGCTGGCGGACGTCTAGGACGTAACTTTGCACCTGAACGACAACAGGAAACTGTTAGCCTTTTCGGGGCCTTGGCAACGCATCTTAAAGAGAAACTTCAAGACGGCCCCGTGGTCATCGCCAGCTATTCCGATGGTGCCCGTGAACGGCTGACCGGCCTGATCGAAGATGAAGGCATGGGGGAGACCATCGCCATCAAGAACGGCACGCGGATTGGAAAACGCGGGTTGCATCTGGCGGTTTGGGCGTTGGAACACGGGTTCGAGGCCCCTTGGGAAAGCGGCAGCAGCACGTCAAAGCTGACCGTTATCTCTGAGCAGGATATTCTTGGCGATCGCTTGATCCGCTCTGCCAAGCGCAAACGCCGTGCCGACAACTTCTTGACTGAAACTCAATCCCTAAGCCCCGGTGATCTGGTCGTGCATGTGGATCACGGCGTGGGTCGGTATCTGGGGATGGAGGTCGTGACCGCTGCGGGTGCCGCCCACGAATGTCTGCTGCTGGAATACGCCGAAAACTCTAAACTGTATCTGCCGGTCGAAAACATTGAGCTGCTGTCGCGCTATGGGCACGACGAAGGGTTGCTCGACAAGCTTGGCGGCGGCGCATGGCAATCCAAAAAGGCTAAGCTCAAGGAACGCATCCGCGAGATGGCGGACAAGCTGATCCGCATAGCCGCCGAACGAGCGCTACGCAAAGCGCCTGTCATGGACCCGCCGCCAGGCATGTGGGATGCGTTTTCTGCACGCTTTCCCTATGCCGAAACCGACGATCAGCTTAGCGCGATCTCGGACGTGTTGGACGACCTGACCAGCGGCAATCCAATGGATCGGTTGATCTGCGGCGACGTGGGATTCGGCAAAACCGAAGTGGCAATGCGCGCGGCCTTTGTAGCGGCGATGTCGGGGCTACAGGTGGCCATTGTTGCGCCCACAACCCTGTTGGCACGCCAGCACTATAAATCCTTCGCCGAACGCTTTCGTGGTTTCCCGCTTGAAGTCCGCCAGCTGTCCCGCTTTGTCAGCGCAAAAGAGGCGAACGCCACGCGCGATGGCATCACCCGTGGCACGGTCGATGTGGTCGTTGGCACGCATGCGTTGCTGGCGAAAAGCGTCAAGTTCAAGAACCTTGGCCTGCTGATCATCGACGAAGAGCAACACTTTGGCGTGGGCCACAAAGAGCGTTTGAAGGCGATGCGCACGGATATTCATGTGCTGACCCTGACCGCAACGCCGATCCCGCGAACCTTGCAGCTGAGCCTTACGGGCGTGCGCGACCTGTCGATCATTGGCACGCCGCCCGTCGACCGTTTGGCGATCCGCACCTATGTCAGTGAATTTGACGCCGTAACCTTACGCGAAGCGCTGCTACGGGAGCATTACCGCGGCGGGCAATCCTTCTATGTGGTGCCACGCATTACCGATCTTCCAGAGATCGAGGCGTTTTTGAAGGACCAACTGCCCGAGCTGACCTATCTTGTCGCCCATGGCCAGATGGCCGCCGGAGAGCTGGACGACCGGATGAACGCATTCTACGACGGTAAATATGACATCTTACTGGCGACCACGATCGTGGAATCCGGTCTTGATATTCCGACGGCCAACACGATGATCGTGCACCGTGCCGATATGTTCGGACTGGCGCAGCTGTATCAGATCAGGGGCAGGGTGGGCCGATCCAAAACCCGCGCCTATGCCTATTTGACAACCAAACCCCGCGCCAAGCTGACCACCACGGCGGAAAAACGTCTGCGGGTGTTGGGTAGCCTCGACACGCTTGGGGCAGGCTTTACGTTGGCGTCACAGGATCTGGATATCCGCGGGGCCGGCAACCTGCTGGGCGAAGAGCAATCCGGCCAGATGCGCGATGTGGGCTTTGAGCTTTACCAATCCATGCTGGAAGACGCGATTGCCAAGATCAAGTCGGGTGAGCTAGAAGGCATGATCGACGACGACGGCCAATGGGCGCCGCAGATCAATCTGGGCGTACCGGTGCTGATCCCCGAGGACTATGTGCCCGATCTGGATGTGCGTCTTGGGCTTTATCGTCGCTTGTCCGAGCTGACCACCAAGGTCGAGCTTGAAGGCTTTGCCGCCGAGCTGATCGACCGCTTTGGCAAGCTCCCACGCGAGGTGAACACGCTGATGCTGGTGATCCGGATCAAGGCGATGTGCAAACGTGCGGGAATTGCCAAGCTCGACGGGGGCCCCAAGGGCGTCACGATCCAGTTCCACAACGATAAATTCGCCTCGCCCGAAGGGTTGGTCAGCTTCATTCATGACCAACGTGGCCTGGCGAAAGTCAAAGAGAACAAGATCGTTGTCAAACGGGACTGGAAGACCGATGCCGACAAGATCAAAGGGGCTTTTGCCATCGCCCGTGATCTTGCAGAGCACGTGATCGCCAAGGAAAAGCAGACCAAAAAAGCAAAAGCCTGACCCGTTGCGGGGTCAGGCTTTCATGGTTGTTGCGTAAAACCGGATCGCGTCAGGTATAAAGCGACGGTACACCCATCTTTTCATGGATCTCGTTCACTTCAGCAGCTTGCATGCCATAAGCGCTGGCCAGTTTGTGCAAATACTGCGCCTCTTCCTGCGTATCCAGATCGATGGCCAGCAGAGACATCGCGTAGATCTGCGGCCCCATACCCTCTGGCGTTTGGGCAACCAACGCATCCACGTCCACTGGTGCCGCCATCTGAGCCTGTACGAAGGCGGCCTCGTCGGCGTCAGCTTCGTCCAGATGGTTCAGCAGCTTTTCGCGTTCATTGTCATCAAAGATGCCATCTGATTTCGCCGCTTGGATCATCGCCGCGATCATAAGGGCCGCGGTCGCCTCTTGATCGCGCGAGGGGGTGATTTCAGGCGTGGGGTTACTGTCGAATTGGGAGTTTAAAACGGCACCAAAGTCAGCCTCGGGGCGTTCGGGCGCAGATTGGGTCTTCTCTCCCAATCCACCCAAGAGCCCGCCGGCACCGGCAGCGCCGGCCAATCCGCCCAACAGACCTCCCAGCCCGCCAGAGGAGCTTGCGCCACGGCTGCCACCCAGCTGGTTCAACAATCCGCCTAAACCGCCGCCGCTGGCCCCCGAAGAACCGCCCATCAGCCCGCCAAGCATATCTTGCAAGCCGCCGCCGCTGCTGCGCGACGCGGTGCTGCCACCTGTCAACCCGCCAAGCAGACCGCCCAAGCCGCCGCCACTGCTAGCACGGCCGGAGGTGGATTTGTTCTTATTCATCATGGCGTTGGCCCCTTTGGCCACAGCCACGCCGATTGCCACTTTGGCCAATGTTTTCATCAAGCTCATTATCGGTAATCCTTCTGGGTCTGATCGACTGCAAGTCTGTTGCAGTTTATCGAGCAAAACAACTGAAAGATCGCGGGGGTTCCCGCCTGAAAATTGGCCTGATGTGTTGGGAACGGGCGACCTGCGCCGTGTCTCCGCTGTATTACGTGCCGCAGAAGGTCGCGGGGACGATTTCCTGCGCTGTGGGGGCGCTGTGCAGTTCAGGGTCAGTTTCTTGATACGGGCGGGCAAGGGCGGCCATCAGGCGGTGAAACGGATCCATATCGCCGGCGACGGCGGCGTTGATCATCGCCTCTATCCGGTGGTTGCGCGGGATCACGGCAGGGTTGGCGGCCTGCATGATTGCTATGGGGTCGGGTTCGGATGCATTACGTTCTTGCCATGCATCATGCCAATTGGCAAAGGCCGCGCGGTCGGTGAACTGATCAGCGGCATTTTCCCCCGACAGAGCCCGAAACGCGTTGGTGAAATCAGCACCATCCGTTTGCATAAGTGACAGCAGCGCGTCAACCAAAGCGGTATCCTCGGCTTTGGGGGTTGTGATCCCGATCTTGGCGGCAAAGCGTTTGAGCCAGGCCTCTTCAATCAACGCGGGCATGGCGTGCACGATCTCTGTCGCCTCGGCGACGCCGGATTCAGGATCGTCAAGCTGCTGCAACAGCGACGTTGCCAGCTGCGCCATATTCCACACGACGATCTGCGGCTGGTTGGCATAGGCATAGCGCCCCTGACGGTCGATAGAGCTGAACACGCGATTGGGGTGGAATGCGTCCATAAAGGCACAGGGGCCATAATCAATTGTTTCGCCCGAGATGGCGCAATTGTCGGTGTTCATTACGCCGTGGATAAAGCCCACGGACATCCATGCCGCGATCAGATCGGCTTGGGCAGCACAAACGGCACGCAACAATCCCAAAGGACCAACGGCTTGCGGATAGTGACGCTGGATGGCGTAATCGGTCAAACGGCGCAGGTTCTCGGTCTCGCCCCGATGGGCAAACACCTGAAACGTCCCCACGCGCAAATGGCTTGCGGCGACGCGGGTCAGCACGGCACCGGGCAGGGCAGTTTCGCGAAACACGTCTTCGCCGCTTTGCACCGCTGCCAAGGCACGGGTTGTTGGGATGCCAAGGGCGTGCATTGCCTCTGACACCACATATTCGCGCAGCACTGGCCCCAGCCAAGCACGCCCGTCGCCACCACGCGAATACGCCGTGCGGCCCGATCCCTTGAGCTGGATGTCGCGACGCTGGCCATTTGCATCCAGCACTTCACCCAGCAGAATCGCGCGGCCATCGCCGAGCTGCGGATTATAGTTGCCAAACTGATGCCCCGCATATCGCTGCGCCAACGGATCGGCACCCTCGGGCAGTTCGTTCCCGCCAAAGATAAAGCCCAGATCGTCATGTGACCCGTGGGTGATCCCCAGCGTTTTGGCCAAAGGCGCATTGAACGCCAGCAGTTTGGGGTCGGCCACAGGGGTTGGCGTGGTGCGTGTGAAAAAGCCATCGGGCAACGCCGCATAGCTGTTATCGAAGGGGGCTGTTAATGTCATAAGGCAGATATAGGGTCCACGCGCCCTTTGTGCCAGCCCGCGTCAGAATTTGCGCGACATGAACATATAGTTTTCACGAGGGCGAAAGCCCGCACGGTGGTACAGCTTTTGCGCGATCGCGTTGCCGCGCTCTACCTCAAGGTGGATTGCACGCAGACCACCGCCCGCCAGTGCGTTCGGTACGGCCAGCAACGCTTCGGTGGCGATACCGCGCCCACGCACACCGGGCCGCACATAGATTTCGTCGATGATCGCATCCAGACCGCCAAATTCGACCGACCATCCGAAGGTGATGATAATATAGCCGATGGGAGCACGCGCCGGGCCAATCAGATAGGCAACACCGTAAGGCGTGCCTTCCAGCAGCGGTGCCAGACCGTTGTGGCGGTCGTCATCCGTCTGCTCGATCCCGGTCTCAGCATGAAAGCTGGCCACAAGGGCGACCAGCCGGTCCAGATGTTCGGGCTTGGCGAGGGTGAATGACGCGCTCATAGACGAGCCAGCCGTGCTGTTAGCAGCGCAAAGAAACCGTCGGCATCCAGATCATTCATAAAAGTCGCATTGGGGGCGCGGTCTGTCACCCCCCACCAATCGGCCACGGTCATGCCCATGGTCAGCTCTGACTGTGTCTCGATCTCGACGTTGATGTGGCGGCCGCTGAACAGATCGGGATTGATCAGATAAGCGGTGACGCAAGGGTCGTGCAGCGGCGCCCCGTCGGAGCCGTATTTCTCTTTATCGAAACGTTCGAAAAAGTCGGTCATTTCGGCAACGGCGATGCCCACAGGGGAGCCGATTGCGCGGAAAGCATCGTTGCGGGCCTTGGTCACCAGCGCCTTATGGGTCACATCAAGCGGCATCACAACAATAGGAGCGCCTGATTTAAACACAATGTCAGCAGCTTGCGGGTCGACGTAAATGTTGAATTCAGCCGTAGGCGTGATGTTTCCGCCTTCGAAATAGCCGCCGCCCATGAGCACGATCTTGGCAATGCGGTCGGCGATATCGGGAGCTTTCTGCAGCGCGGTCGCGATATTGGTCAGCGGCCCTAGGGGGCAGAGCGTGACCGTACCCGGTGCGTTCTCGCGCAGGGTATCGATGATGAAATCAACCGCGTGCCCCTCGGCCAACGACATCGTAGGCTCCGGCAGGTCGGGGCCGTCCAATCCGGTTTTGCCGTGCACATGCTCTGCCGTGACCAGATCACGACCCAAGGGACGGTCGCAGCCAGCAAATATCTTTACGGCGCGCTTGCCGGCCAATTCACAAACAATCCGCGCATTTCGGGAGGTGAGGTCCAGCGGCACGTTCCCCGCGACACAGGTGATGCCCAGAATATCGATCTCTTCCGGGCTTGCCAGAGCAACAAGGATCGCGACGGCATCATCCTGACCGGGGTCCGTATCGATAATTATCTTGCGCGGTGTCATGGGCTCTCCTGTCTTGGTTGTGCCAGAGCCTTGCCGCAAGTGCCGCGACTTGTCCAGCAGGCACGGGCGGACCTAGCTGCGTTCCGCCCGTTTCACATCATCCCACAGCGCATCCATTTCAGCCAGATCACTGTCAGACGGCGTTTTTCCCTGTGCGGCCAACCGTGCCTCTACACCGTTGAAGCGACGAATGAATTTGGCGTTGGCAGCGCGCAGGGCAGCTTCGGGCTCTACCCCCAGATGACGCCCCAGATTGGCCATGACGAACATCAGATCACCGTATTCCTCGGTCACCTCGGCTTGGGTCAGGGTATCGCGCGCCTCGACCAGTTCGGTCGCTTCTTCGGTGATCTTGGCGATCACATCTTCGACCTGCGGCCAGTCAAACCCCACGCGGGCCGCACGTTTTTGCAGCTTGTAGGCGCGCAGCAACGCCGGAAGCCCCACGGCCACGCCATCAAGCGTCCCCCCTTGGGCCTTGCCAGCACGTTCTGCCGCTTTGATCTTCTCCCAGTCGGCGGTCTGTTGTTCGGCTGATTTATCGCGGCTTTCATCGCCGAAAACATGCGGGTGTCGCGCGACCATCTTGTCCGAGATATTGCGCACCACCGACTGAAAGCTGAAACGCCCGTCTTCTTCGCCCATGGCCGTGTGATAGACGGTCTGGAGCAGCAGATCGCCCAACTCTCCCTCAAGCTCGGGCCAGTCGCGCCGTTCAATAGCATCGGCAACTTCATATGCTTCTTCAATGGTATAGGGGGCGATGCTGTCAAAATCCTGTTCGATATCCCACGGGCATCCGGTTTGGGGATCACGTAGGCGGCGCATGATTTCCAGCAAGCGTTCGATCCCGGCGTCCTGATCGTGGATCAACGCATCATTTCTTGTCTCGGCCATTGCAGCCCCCATGTGTCTGATGTCAGATGCAACCTGACCAAGATCCCCACAGGAGTCCAGTAATGCCCGTCGTCAACCGTATCGCGGATTATGCCCCCCAGATGACAGAGTGGCGCAGATATCTGCACACGATCCCCGAGCTGGGGAATGACTGCTTTAAAACAGCGGCTTTCGTGGCCGACCGCCTGCGTGAATTTGGTGTAGACGAGCTGCACGAGGGGTTTGCGACAACTGGCATCGTCGCCATCATCAATGGGCAAGCTGACGGGCCGACCATCGGATTGCGTGCCGATATGGACGCGCTGCCGATCCCCGAGGAAACCGGGCTGGACTATGCCAGCACCCACGCAGGCAATATGCACGCCTGCGGGCACGACGGGCATACAACGATGCTGCTAGGCGCGGCGAAATATCTGGCGGAAACGCGCAATTTCGCGGGCCGCGTGGCGCTGATTTTTCAACCCGCCGAAGAAACCGGCGGCGGGGCCGAGGTGATGGTCGAGGAAGGCATTCTGGACCGGTTCAACATCGGCCAAGTCTATGCGCTTCACAATGCGCCTGGATTTGACAAGGGCGGCTTTTATACGTCCCCCGGCGCGATGATGGCGGCGGTCGATGAATTTCACATCCACATCACAGGCTTGGGCGGTCATGGTGCCACGCCACATCTGACCCGCGATCCGGTTGTTGCAGCCTGCGGTATTGCAACGGCGCTGCAAACCATCGTCAGCCGCAACCACTATGCGCAGGATGATCTTGTCGTCTCGGTCACGCAGATCCACACGGGCACCACCGACAACGTGATCCCCGAAACGGCCTATATCAACGGCACGGTACGCAGCTTTGACAAAGACGTGCAGGCCATGGTGATCCGGCGGATGGAGCAAATCGTCGCCGGCCAAGCCGCCAGCTATGATGTCAGCGCGACACTTGAATATGAAAAGGGCTATCCCGCGACGGTGAACACCCCCGAAGAGGCGGGGTTTGCCGCAGCGGTCGCGTCAGAAATTGCGGGCGAGGATCACGTCATCGCAGACAATGGCCGCGAGATGGGGGCAGAAGATTTCAGCTACATGCTTGAAAAACGCCCCGGTGCCTATCTGTTCATCGGACAGGGCGATACGGCAGGGCTGCATCATGCGGCCTATAATTTCGATGATGAAATTGCGCCCGTGGGTGCATCCTTCTTTGCCCGCATCGTCGAGCGGGCCCAACCACTAGGAGCCAAGTAACATGGGTTTGGAAGATGCGAAAAATCAGGTCGATCAAGCCTTTACCCGCGATGACCTAAAAGGGCCAAGCTTCGAGAACGCCTTTGGCGGGGCGACGTCTTTTTTACGGCGGCGCTATACCAAAGACCTGCGCGGCGTGGATATCGCCGTGACCGGCGTGCCGTTCGATCAGGCCGTGACCAACCGACCCGGCACGCGTTTGGGCCCGCGCGCGATCCGCGAGGCGTCGTCTTTGCAGCCCTATGATCCGCCTTATGGTTGGGATTTCGACGTGCTGAGCGAGTTTGCAATCGCAGATTACGGTGATCTGGCATTCGACTATGGCCATACCAGCCAGTTCCCCGGGGCGTTAACCAGCCATATCAAAGGGATACTGGACGCAGGTGCGGCAAGTGTGACCTTGGGTGGAGATCACTACATCAGCTTTCCGATCCTCAAGGCCTATGCCGAAAAATACGGCCCTATCAGTCTGTTACAGTTCGATGCGCATTCAGATACGTGGCCCGATGACGATATGGACCGGATCGACCACGGCACGATGTTCTACAAAGCCGTGAAATCGGGTATTGTTGATCCCAAAACCTCGGTTCAGGTAGGTATCAGGACGACCAATCCGGACACGCTGGGGGTCACTACGATCGACGCGCGCGAGGTGCATGAAAAAGGGCCACAGGCCGCAGTTGCTAATATAAAACAAGTACTTGGCGACCGTCCTTGTTATCTTACATTCGATATTGATGCGCTTGATCCGGCTTTTGCACCGGGCACAGGCACACCGGTTTGGGGCGGGCTCACGACCGCGCAGGCGGCGATCATAATGCGGGATCTGGCCGGCATCAACATTGTGGGCGGTGATATTGTCGAGGTATCTCCGCCGTTCGACACAACCGGCGCGACAGCGATTGCTGGTGCCCATGTGGCGACTGAAATCTTATGTCTGTTGGGATGGAACATGCGGCAAGCCAAGGCCGGAAAATAGCGACTGGCAGAGCGTTCTGCGTTGGCGGGACGCTCCGCGGGGAGTTTAATCGGCAAAATGAAGGTGAAGATTATGATGATGTTTTTCTGGGTCGTTTTGGCGATTTTCGTGGGGCTACAGGCCTATATACGTCTGGCTCCTGCGCCGGCCTCTCGCTGGGAACTTGGCGCGGTCGACAAGGCCCCCGGCGACTATCCGTCAGAGGGTGGTTTTATGGCAGTGCGGCATCTGGACAATGACGGCTCTGCGTTCCTACAAAACTTTGACACCGCCATGCTAGAGCTCCCCCGCACAGAGCGTTTGGAGGCTGGCATTGATCAGGTGCTGTATGTCACGCGGTCGGGTTTTTGGGGCTTTCCCGATTACACCAGCGCGGCTGTCACGCAGGTCGAGGGTACGGACCATTCCCGAGCCATCGTGTCTGGGCGCTTGCGGTTTGGCCGCTCAGATCTGGGTGTGAACCGCAAGCGGCTGCGAAAGGTTCTGGCCCAGATCGGGGTCTGATCGCAGCGCAAGACCCGGACAGGATGTGCCAATGTCGCGCCACATCGGCACATTCAGCGACATCTGGCACTCCGCGGCAAACCGGCGGCCGTTCACATCAAGGCAGATGGTTTGCCCCAGTTCGACCCGTTGCCCCTCGCGGTCCGTGCAATAGCATTCAACCGGTTTGCGGGCCGGGGATGAGGGTTCCGCCGCAAGGGGCGGGGCAAGGCAGATCAGGCTAAAGACCAGTGAAATGCGTTTCATAGGTAAATCATAGCACAGGCTGCCTCTTGACCATAGCCACTCTATCGGCGACATCCAGCAGTATGATCCCCATGGACCGCCTCGCCCAAATCACCCAACGTTTCCAGTTTCTGGAGGCGTCGATGTCTGCTGGCTCTGACGGGGCGGATTTTGCCAAGCTGGCCAAGGAATACGCCGATCTGCGGCCTGTGGTGGAACAGATCGACGCCTATCGCCAGTTGCTGCAAGACATGGACGACGCACGCGCCATGCTGAAAGACCCCGAGATGGCGGAGCTGGCCGAGGAAGAGCTGCCGCGCCTGAAAGCCGCCTTGCCGCAGGCGGAGGCTGATTTGCAAGTGGCCCTGCTGCCGCGCGACGAAGCTGACAAAAAGCCCGCGATGCTTGAAATTCGCCCCGGGACAGGTGGCGACGAGGCGGCGTTATTCGCAGCTGACTTGCTGCGCATGTACCAACGGTATGCCGAAGCGCAGGGCTGGAAAGTCGAACTGATCGAACAGCAGTTTACCGAACTTGGTGGTGTGAAAGAGGTCGTGGCCCATATCAAGGGCGAAAACGTCTTTGCACGGCTCAAGTACGAATCCGGCGTGCATCGGGTGCAGCGGGTGCCATCGACCGAGAGTGGCGGGCGCATTCATACCTCTGCTGCGACCGTCGCTGTGCTGCCAGAGGCCGAAGACGTCGATATCCACATTGGTGCCAATGACTTGCGGATCGATACAATGCGCAGCTCTGGCGCGGGCGGGCAGCACGTCAACACGACCGATTCTGCCGTTCGGATTACCCACTTGCCGACAGGGCTGGTTGTCACGTCCTCCGAGAAATCACAGCACCGGAACCGCGAGATCGCGATGCAGGTGCTCAAGGCGCGACTATATGACATGGAACGCCAGCGGGTCGATGGTGAGCGTTCGGCCAACCGTGCCGCGCAAGTGGGCTCGGGGGATCGCTCGGAACGGATCAGGACCTATAACTTCCCCCAAGGACGCATGACCGATCACCGTATCAACCTGACGCTCTACCGCCTAGAGGCCGTGATGCAAGGCGATCTGGACGAGATCATTTCGGCGCTGACAGCTGACGCGCAAGCGCAGCTGCTGGCCGAGATGGGTCAGTGAGCGCGCCCACTGCAGCGCAAGCGATGGTGGCCGCCACAGCGCGTTTGCGGGCTGCGGGCGTGCCCGATCCGGCGCGGGATGCGCGCATCCTGTTGGCACACGCGGCTTCTGTCGATGCGGCGCGCGTCACCCTGATCGCGCCCGAAGAGATCGCCCCCGATATTGCAGAGCGGTTCGAAAAACTGGTTTCCTTGCGGGCGGTGCGTGTGCCGGTGTCGCATCTGGTCGGGCAGCGGGCGTTCTACGGGCGTGACTTCAAGGTCAGCCGGGATGTGCTGGACCCGCGCCCCGAAACCGAATCCCTGATAGAACTGGCGCTGTCCGAGCCCTTTGAGCGGGTGCTAGATCTTGGAACGGGGTCGGGCTGCATCCTTGTGACGTTGCTGGCTGAACAACCTGAAGCGTGCGGCGTGGGGCTTGATCTGTCCGAAGCTGCCTGCTTGCAAGCCAGCGCCAATGCGGTGCTGCATGGCGTTCAGGCGCGAGCCGAAATCCGGCAGTCCAATTGGTTTAGCGCGGCCGAAGGGCGGTTTGATCTGATCGTGTCGAATCCTCCCTATCTGGCGAAAAGCGAGATGAACGATGTCTCTCCTGAAGTGCGGCTGCACGAGCCCGAGATGGCGCTGACCGACGGACAGGACGGGCTGAGCGTGTACCGAATTATTGCCGCGCAGGCGCAGGGCTTTTTGACCCCGACGGGTCGTGTTCTGGCAGAGTTCGGCTGGCAGCAAGGCCCTGACGTTAAGGCAATTTTTGAAGCCGCCGGATGGGGCCGGGTGCGGATCTTGCCTGATCTGGGCGGACGTGACCGGGTCGTTTGGGCCGATACACCAGCATAAAGCTGCTAAAACTTGGCGTTTGGCTATGTTTTTCGGTAATTTCTGCTTGCTCCAAGACCATAGCCGTGCTTATTCAAGGGTGTTGCAGCGGTGGATGCTTTTTTGGCGGTCCCGCGCGGCGTTAAGCCCAACAGAGCGTAAAGCTAGCCTTTCAGGGACGCATCTGCGTCCGGCAGCTTATTCCGAAGCCCAGCATAACAAGGCTGAACTGATTACATGAAATCTTCCAGATCACGGTCCCGGTCCAAGAATACTCGCAACCGTCAGCCGCAGGGTGGCAACGTCGTTAACCGCGTTTTCGACAGTTCCGGCCCCGAAGGCAAGGTACGCGGCACGCCGCAGCAGATTATCGAGAAATACAACCAGCTGGCGCGTGATGCCCATCTCAGCAATGACCGCGTGGCGGCAGAGAACTTTCAGCAGCATGCCGAACACTACCTGCGGATGTTGTCCGAGGCACAGCGCGAGATCGACCAGCGCCGTGATCAGCAAGAACGTGAAAACCGTGAACGTCAGGCAGAGCGTGACCGCGAGCGGGTAGAACGTCAGGAACGCGAAGCGGCGCAAGGCGGGCAGAATAACGCTGACCAGCCTGCTGCAGATGCCGACACAGGCGATAAGCCAGACAGCCAACAGCAGGGCAACAACGGTAACGCAGATGCGCCCAAGCGCCGCCGCCCCCGTAGTCACCCGAACCAGAACCAGAACGACAACGCGCCCAAGTCGGACAGCGACGGCCAGCAAGATGGCGATGCACCCGAAGACAACCTTGTCGAGACACCCGAAAACAAGCCCAAGCCACGCCGTGCGCCGCGTCGCAAGCCTGCCCCGAAGGCAGAGGCTGACGAGTCCGCCAAGGACAACAACGGCGACCAGCCCGAAGCGGCAGAATAAGCGCTTTGACAATGTAGAAAAGGCCCCGCGATTGCGGGGCCTTTTGCGTTTTGAAGCTATTGGTCGGGCTGCAGCGGTCAGGTCTTGGCGATCTCGCGGGCCAGCGCACAGAACCCTTCCAGTGGCACCTGTTCCGCCCGTTCGGTCGGCTTTAGACCCGCGGCCAGTAAACGGTCCTCGATATCCGGTGCGGCACCCTTTAGCGCCGAACGTAGCATCTTGCGCCGCTGGTTAAACGCCGCGGCTACGATCCGGTTCAACACGGCAGGATCGGCGGGAAAGCGCGGTTCAGGCAGGGCCGTGAGATGCACCACCGCAGAGGATACTTTGGGCGGAGGGGTAAAGGCCTCGGGCGGCAGGTTCAGCACAATCCTTGCATCGGCCCGCCACTGTGCCAGCAGCGCCAGACGGCCATAGGCCTTGGAGCCGGGTTTGGCCACGATACGTTCAGCCACCTCGCGCTGGAACATAAGAGTAAGGCTTTGCCAGAACGGCGGCCATTCCTGCGGGGTCAACCAACGGACCAACAGTTCGGTGCCCACGTTATACGGCAGGTTCGCAGCAATGCGGATCGGTGGCGACAGATGCGCCAACGGGTCGATCTCGAGCGCGTCGCCTTCGATGACCATCAACCGATCAGGATAAGCGTCCGAAATTTCAGCGAGCGCAGGCAAGCACCGTTTGTCCTTTTCGATCGCAAGAACGCGGCGCGCCCCTTCGGACAGCAACCCACGCGTCAACCCACCGGGACCTGGCCCGATTTCAAGCACATCACATTCAGTCATATCGCCCGCCTGCCGCGCGATCTTGGCCGTCAGATTGAGGTCGAGCAAAAAGTTCTGCCCCAAGGATTTGCGTGCCTTGAGGTCATGGGTGTTAATCACATCGCGCAGGGGCGGAAGGTTGTCGATTGTGCTCATCTGGGGGCCTGTGAAACGGGGAAAGACGGGGGGCGGACGCTCATGATTGCGCCATACGGTAGGCCATACGCAGCGCTTCAACCATGCTGGTAGGATTGGCAATACCCTGACCCGCGATGTCAAACGCAGTGCCATGATCAGGCGAGGTTCGAATGAACGGCAGGCCGAGCGTCACGTTGACGCCGCGGTCGAAATCCAGCGTCTTGATCGGGATCAGCGCTTGATCGTGGTACATGGCAATCGCCGCGTCATAGCGCGCCCGTGCGGCGGCGTGGAACATCGTATCGGCAGGGTGCGGGCCGGTCAGGTCATAGCCTTCGCCCTGCATCTGGGTGATCAGCGCCGTCATCCAATCTGCTTCCTGACGGCCCATCGTGCCGCCTTCGCCCGCATGGGGGTTCAGACCTGCGATGGCAATTCTGGGGGCCTTGATCCCGAATTGAGAGCGAAGCCCCGCCGCCGTGATCTCTATCACGCGACGCAGATGCGCGGAGGTCAGCACATTGGGGACCTGATCCAGCGCGATATGGATTGTGGCCGGCACCACCCGCAGTTGGTCAGAGGCGAGCATCATCACCACATCGCTTCCGCCCGCCAGCGCGGCAAGGTATTCGGTGTGGCCCGGATAGGCAAAAGCGGCCCCGTCTTTCAGCGCCTTTTTGTGAATGGGCGCGGTGGTCAGCGCACAAGCGGCCCCGCTGCGCACCAGGTCAACACCACGCGCGATCGCGTCGATCACCCCTCGGGCATTGGCGGGGTTCGGCTGGCCTGCAACGGCACCGGCGGCAAAGTCGTGGCGCAGCACGGGCAACGCGTCGCTGCCCGCGGCAAGCGCGTCGGACGGGCTATCGATGATGCAATGCGGGATATCACGGGGCAGGTGGCGCGGATCACCAATCCAGGCAAGCGGCACTTCGCCTGACAGCATCGCCCAAGCCCGTGCGGCGACCTCTGGCCCGATGCCAGAGGGTTCGCCGCAAGAGATCACAACCGGCTTGTCGGCCAAGCCCGTTTTGGCTTGGGTCATTTGCGAACGATGCGCGCGTCGGCCCGCAATTGTTCGAGCAGCTGTTCGGCATAGCCGGTCAGCCGTTCCTGACGCAGCGCGTTGGTCACATCCTCGCGCGAGGCAGATGCGTTGGCAGCAGCGGTACGGCCACACATCATCAGCAGCATCAGCGTTTGACCATTGGCGCGGGTCAGCGTCGTTGAGACTTCGCCGGGGTCCAGCTTTGACAGCTCAATCGCCACGTCTTGCGGGATTTCTGCGGGGGCTTGGGTGACACGTTCCAGCACTTCGGCGGGCTGGCCTTTGGCAATACCGTACAGATCATCACATCTGTCGATCCGGCCACGAATGCTTGCGGCCTGTGTCAGTGCTGCCTCGGTCCGTCCGCCGGGGATGTAGTAGGTCGCATATTCGATCGCCGAATAGGTCGGTGCAGTGACGTTCGTTTCCTCGATGTCGCGCAGCTGAAACAGCGCCACGGCGTTCGGGATTGTTAAAGGATCGGTGACTTCGCCCGGCGCAAGGCTGAGGATCAGCGGTTGCAGGCTCGGGGGCAGGTCAGTCAGGTTCTGCCACGGTAGATGCCCGCCACGACCCCGCGAAGCGGTCGCGGAATAGCGGCTGGCGTAGTTCGAAAATTCAGCCGCAGATTTGGACTGGGAAATCTGTTCGGCCAGTGCATTTACCCGTGCCGCCTGTTGCGGTGGGGCGGGTATGATGATCTCGGACACAAGAACGCGCACGCCGCTGCCATTGCTTTCACCCAATGCGCGGTCGATTTCCGCATCAGTGATTTGCACCCGGCTGGCATAGCGGGCACGCACCAGTTCACGCCACCCGATGGAATTCACGACGAAATCGCGAAACGTTTCGGGCGAGATACCGGATTGACCTAGCGCTTGGGTAAATTCTTCGGTGCTCAGATCCGCGCGCGACGCAAATTCGGACAGGCTGTCAGCGATGCCTTGTGGGGTCAGTTCGATCCCCGCCTCGGCCACCGCTTCGTTGCGCAGGCGTTCGTCAATGAGTGAAGTCAGCGCCCCATCGCGGGTCGCACCAGGGGCGTTCAACACTTCAAGAAAGCGCCGGCGTTGCTGCACCTCAAATTCAGTCACAATGGATTCATTCACCTTGGCCACGGGCGCAAAGAGATTCTGCGCCGAAACGGGGGCGCTGGTCACCAGACCAAGCCCAAGTACGGCGATGCTTCGTGTCAGACGGTTCAGGTTCATCTTACTTATTTCCCACATGATCGCTCATATCTTTCTGTTCCGTTGGAGGCCGAGAAGCCCCGCAGGCCGACGTTAAACCCGATATCGGTAGAGGGCTCAACACTTGTTGAGGAGGTATAGCGGCGGCGCACCGAAAGGTCGACGCTCACGCATTCATTATTGTAGGTCAGGCCAAGTCCTGCCGTCGCTGCGGTACTGTTCTGCACGTCATAGCGCACGTCGGCGCTGGCGGACCATTGCTGGTTGATGTCATAACTGCCGTCCAGCGACACTTCTGAAATTGCCTCGGTCCGGGCTTCATCTGGGTCAGCTTCAAGCCAGACATACGTCCCTGCGACGGTGGTTTTGCCAAAATTCCAGCCCCCGCGCAGCTCTGCCTTTGAGATGTCGAAGTCGGCATCCACCAGCGTGCGCGCGGTCAGCGAAAGCCCAGCATTGTTCCTGATTTGCCCCGCCAGCAAAACATCAGAGCGCGCCCCAGACAGACCGGATGTATCGGTAAACTCGGGATCGATGACGCTGCGAAACACCTGACCAACAGCCACATAGGTATCCCAGCCATTGGGGTCAAAGCGCGACCAGTTGACGGCCACCGCTGCGGTGGTGCCCCGTTCACGCCGGTCGGGGCGCGGAAAGCGCGACAATGACAGAATATTGCCCTGATCGAACTCGACGCGGGTGCTTTCTTCGTTCGGAATGTCGAGCCTGCCGCCATCGGTCCATCCCAGCTGCACCACAGGCGTCAGCACCTGCGAGGCACCGCCTGCCTCGCGGCGGGCCATCGGATAGCTGAACCCAACGGCCCCAAAAGGGGCTACATCGCTGTGGTTCTGCGCAAAGCTGCTGTCTTGGGTGATGTCAAAGAAATTGAACGTCGTCCCGATCTGCGTATCCGTCACAAGGCCCGAGCGGTGGGTAAAGCGGCGCAGATATTTCAACGATCCGTTGATCCGCGATACATCACGGCCGATGATGTCCACATCCGAACTGCGCCAGTGGCTATGGGCCTCAAGGCCGAACCGCAATTCTCCTCCCCAAGCTTTGGGGAAAAAGCGTCGTTCGAATTCGCCGTCGATCACGACGGTCGGCAGGGTGCTGTTTAGTTCGCCAGGGCGCAGGGTTTCAAAGTTGTAAAGGCTGGTGCGCACAAAACTGTCGCGCCGTGCGCGGGATAGCGTCAGATCGCTGCGCAGACGGTCATCATCCGCATAACCGTATTCGGTGAAATACGAACTGTCGCTCACGGCCTCTATCGTAAAGCTGAGCTGATAGTCCCGCTCCAGATCAAAGCGGCCTTCGCCAAAAAGGTAGCCACGGGTGTCGCCGGGTTGCTGGTCATCCCGCGTGTAGGCACCGTCAAACTGGATCTCGCCATTGGTGAACGCTTGGCGATAGCGAAATTCGAGAGTGCGGGTCGACGACGAAAGATACGGGGTCAACGTCAGGTCGCGGCTTTCCCCAAGCGTAATGAAATACGGCAGCTTCAGCCCCGTACCCAAAAGCGACGTCGTGCGGACCGACGGCGCGAGAAAGCCGTTCGCGCGTTCTAGTGTCGGATCGGGCAGGCGCAGGCGCGGCAGATAAAAGACTGGAACGGACCGGATGTGAAAAGTCGCATCGTCGAAATACAATTGTTGCGCCACGGTGTCATGCACCACGCGGCGGGCGCGTATCTGCCACAGGGGCAACTCGCCATCGTTGCAGGTTTTGCACGAAGTGACGGCGGTTTTATACAGTTGGCTATAGCGCCCTTCAACACGGTCGATCTGCACGGCGGCCATTTGCACCTGCTGGTTCAACACCATGCGCGCACCGCGCAGCAACCCGTTTTGCAGCCCCTGATCCAGCTCGGCGGCATCAGCAAGAATGACCGTTCCGTCCCCATCGTTCAGCACGATCGGCCCTTCAATCACCAGCGCACCGGTTTGGTCGTTATAGCGGATTGCGGACGCCCGAATACGGGTGGTGCCCTGAAACGCCTCTACGTTGCCTTGGGCGACCAGTTCGCGGTCACGGGTGATAAAAAGGTCATCGGCTACCAACACAGCGGGGCGGTCGCTGTCTTGCGCAGCGGCAGGCAATCCAAGCGCCACAAGAAGGGTCAGGAGCAAACGGCGCATGTCAGCCATCCTCTGCGTGTAAAAGAAGACCAAGCGCCAAGAGGATCGACGCGACGGGCGGAGCCCATGCGGCAAGAAGAACCGGGATCTGCCCGTTCTCTCCCAGAATTTGTGCAAAGCTGCGAATAAAATACAACCCGAACCCCAACAAGACAGACGCCAACACGGCAACGCCCGTGCCACCAAACCTCGTATGGCGCATGGTGAAAGCGCTCGCAACTAGAACCATCGCCACCAGGAAGAACGGCCGCGCCAGTTCGGTCTGTAGCCAGACCTTGTGGCGGCGCGGGCTGAATCCAGCGAGTTCAAGCTGTTCGATATAGTCGGGCAGATCATAGATCGACACCGCGCCGGGGTCGGTAATGCTGTCACGGATGCGATCCAGTGTCAGGGTCGAGGGCAGGGTAAGCGTCTCAAACGTCTCTGCCGCGCCTTCAGCGTTCACACCCACCTGCAGCGGCCATGACTTTGCATCCGCCAATATCCAGATACCGTCCTCGAGTGCTGCGCTGCCCGCTTCGATCCGGCGCTTCGGGCCACCATCTGGTGCGTAGGTCAGGAAAGTTACGTCATAAAGCACCGAGGCATCTTTGTTTGATCGCCAAGCTCGGATCACGGTTTGCCCATCGTCGCTGCCTTGCCGCAGCCACAGCCCTTCGGCGCTGACCGACAAAACAGAGGTCCCGCCCGCGCGGATACTGTCCGTCATCTGGCCGTATTTTTTCGCGGTTGCTGCAACGATCGGGTTCAACATGCCCACGGCCATAACGCCGATAATGAAGGCCACCCAAATCGGTGCCTGCAACGCGCTAAGAGCCGATCTGCCCGCGGCACGGGTCACAACCAGTTCAGACGACCGCGCCAACGACAAAAACAGCACCACCGTGGCAAGGATCATGATCAAAGGCAGGATCAGGTTCATCGTCTCGGGTGTGTTCAGCAAGGTCATGCCGAAAAGCCGAGGCCAGCCGATGTCATAGCTGCTAAATTTCCGCGCCTGTTCAACCATGTCGACAAGGACCAGCAAGGAAAACAGCACCGCCGAGATCAGCACGAAGCCCATGATAAAACGGCGGGCGAAATAGAGATGCAGGATCATGCGACGCCCCTTTTTCTGCCCATCCGTTTGGTCCACCCGGGGTGCGCCGTTTGCCAGATCATCCCGATGACGATTACGGCCCCGATCAGGCTGGGGAGGAACAACAATGGCCAGCGATCCGCGTTCTCGCGCACCGTTTCGACCAAAGTGCCACGCAGCCCGTCAATCGCGATCAACAGGCCAAAGGCGATCACGATTTCGCGCCAGACCCCGAACCGGGAAAAGCCCCCGAGCACCAGTGTCGCATAGCCAATCAGTGCAGCAATTATGCAAAAAGCGGCAGAGGCAAAGCGCGCGGTCAGCTCTTCTGCGATCTCGCCCGATGTGGATTTCGTGGCGTTCTCAAGCTGGTCCCAGTCCGCGAACAGCTGTGCTGTGGTCATCGCGTCGATGGACGTGCTTTTCGCGTTTTTGCTGCTGACCAAGGCCGAAACATCAAACGAGAAATCGCGGAACTTGGCGGTCGACAGACGCGTGCCCGCCACTTCAAGCCGCTGCGCCATGCCGTCAACCATGATCAAGGTCGTGCCGTCGCCGTTGCGGATCAGATAGGCTTCGGATGCGGTATAGATCACGCCCTCGTCGGGGTTGCGGCGGTCAGATAAAAATACATCACGCAAAACCCCATCGGCATCGATCACGCGGGTGTAGAACGTCACCTTTGACGTGGGGTGCAGGAATGTCCCTTCGGTGAGCAGCCGCGCCGTCACATTCTGCGAAATCTCGGCCTCGCGTTCTGATAACTGGGCATTCGACAGGGGCAAAAGCAAATGGGTCAACACCGACATCATCAACGCAACGCACAGCCCATAGACGAACACCGGCCGTGCCAGACGCCAAGGGCTGGTGCCCGTTGCCTGCAATACGGTCAGCTCGGATTCGCTGGTCATGCGGTTGATCACATAAACCGACCCCGCAAAGGTCGCGATTGGCAGCACTGTGGTGATCAGCTTGGGCAGTCCCAACACAGTGAATTCCAGAAACACCAGCGCGGTCTGGCCGTCGCCGATCAGTCGGTCAAACAGCACCACAGCACGGTTGATCCAAAAAATCGCGACCAGAACCAGCGCAAAAAAGCTAAACAGGATCAGGAACTGGGACAACATATAGCGGTCGAACTTGGCCAATCTGCATCCCTTAGATATCAACGCGGGTTAACTTTCGCCCAACGTTAAAGGAAATTTCCGCCCGCGAAAACTGCTATCTGGCCTTACCGGCGCACGCAGGATACGTCTAAGCGAAATTCAGACAAAAGGGGTTCATGATGACCGCACTGACGCCAATGACATTTACCGAAACCGATATTGACCAGATCGCAGGCCACACGGGCCGTGTGGCTGTGATTGTGGGCGCGGATGGCAAGCTGAACCCCTCGGCGCGACGCATCAACAAGCTTACCAAAGGCGCGCTGGAGCGGCTCGTTGCCAGTGATAGCTTCACGAAATTGTCAGCGGGCGATGCCGTCAGCCTAGGGTTTCCGACCGGCATGGCGGCAGAGGCCGTGGATGTTGTGCAGCTTGAGAACAATGCCGACCAAGAAGCGCTGCGGGCCGCGGGTGCGTCGCTGGCCAAGCGCCGTGGCACCGCTGATCTGCTGGTCCTGACCGGTGGCCTGCGCAAAACGGCAGAGTTGTGTTTTGGTCTGGCGATGCGTGATTACACGTTTGAAGATCGCAAAAGCAACGGCAAGCCGCGCACGGGGCAGGTCACGATCATGAACTCCAAGCCCGAAGAGGTCGAGGCTGCCGCAGCGCCGCTGCTGGCAATCGCCGATGGCGCTTTTATGACCCGCGACCTGACCAACGAACCCGCAAATATCCTGACCACCACTGAATTCGCCGACCGTCTGGCCGAGATGGAATCCCTTGGCCTCGAGGTCGAAGTGCTGGACGACGCCAAGCTCGAAGAACTAGGCATGCGTACCTTGCTCAGCGTCGGGCAGGGGTCGGCCAGCCCGTCCTACGTTGTGGTGATGAAATGGAACGGCGGCGAGAAAGACGCGGCCCCGCTGGCACTAGTCGGCAAGGGCGTGGTGTTTGACACCGGCGGGATCAGCCTGAAACCCGGCGCAGGCATGGAGGACATGACAATGGATATGGGCGGCGCGGGCGTCGTGTCCGGCGTGATGCGCAGCCTCGCGTTGCGCAAGGCTAAGGCAAATGTCGTCGGTCTCGTCGGAATTGTAGAGAACATGCCTTCGAGCACGGCAACCCGCCCCGGTGACGTCATCAAAACAATGAAGGGTGACACGGTCGAGGTCATCAACACCGACGCCGAGGGGCGTTTGGTGCTGTGCGACGTGCTGTGGTACGCGCAGGAACGGTTCAATCCGGCGGGCGTGATCGACTTGGCCACGTTGACCGGCGCGATCATTATCGGCTTGGGCCATGACAATGCGGGCGTCTTCTCGAACGACGACGCGCTGTGCAACGCCTTCCTCAAGGCAGCAAAAACCGAGGGCGAAGGCGCGTGGCGCATGCCCATGGGCGCGGGCTATGACAAGCTGCTGAAAAGCCGCATCGCTGATATGAAAAACATCGGCGGTCGTCCTGCCGGATCGATCACAGCGGCGCAATTCCTACAACGGTTTATCAAAGACGGTACGCCCTGGATCCACCTTGATATTGCCGGCGTGGCTTCGGTTAAGTCTGAAACAGCGCTCGCACCCGTGGGGGCGACGGGCTGGGGCGTTGCGTCTTTGAACCGTTTGATTTCAAACCTCTACGAGACAGAGTAAACCTGATGGGTGCCGCGTATTTCTACCATCTGACCCAGCGACCCCTGGTCGAGACGCTGACCATGCTCTTGGGCAAGGCCCAAGGCGCTGGTTGGCGCGTGGCGGTACGTGGCACCGATCAAAATCTTCTAGAACAGTTGGACGTTGCCCTGTGGCGGGGTCCGGATGATGGGTTTTTACCCCATGGTTTGGCGGGCGGTCCTCATGATGCGGATCAGCCGGTGCTTTTGACCACCCAAAACGCTGCGCCCAACCGTGCAACCTGCGTGTTTTCGATCCACGGTGCGCCCGTAAACGCCGAAGAAGTTGCCGCGCTGGACCGCGTGTGCATCCTGTTCGACGGGTTAGACGAGCACGCGTTGAACGTGGCCCGCGACCAGTGGAAGGCTCTGAAGGCTGCGGGTGCATCGGCGCAATACTGGTCCGAGGAGTCGGGTCGATGGGAGAAAAAGGCAGAGACCTGAGGGTGTTACGCGCGCATCTACCGCGTCAGAATAAGCTCTCCATTGGTAATCTCGATCCGGCCCCAGCGTTGCAGATAGCCCATCCCCAGCAGTGATTGCCGCATCTCTCCCCCATTGACGACTGCAGGCACATTGGTGTCGCGCACGCCGCCCAGCTCAACCTCGGCCAACCTGACATAAGCGGTGCGCACCTCGCCATTGGCGGTGCTGGCGCGACCCAGATACTTCAGATCATCCGGCTTTAGCCCCGCGGTCTTGGCATCCTTGCGGGTGAGCACCATATCGGTCGCGCCCGTATCCACAACAAAGCGCAGCGGCGTGCCATTGATGGTGGCGGTAAGATAGTAATGACCGTCGCGCGCGCGCGGAAGGGTGACACTGCCGGTTCCCGCCTGATAGCTTTGGCGCGGAATATCACCGCTGCGGCTGATATCGCCCCAAAGCCCGTATCCCGCTGCAACGCCGATGAAAATCATGGCCCAGACGGCGACCTGCTGGAGCGTTTTATTCAGCCCCTGACGGCTTTGCATAAAGAACCAGCCCGCGACCATCGCCACAAGCAGGATCAGGTAGAACAAACGTCCTATGTCGATATCCGGCATCATATATCCTTTGGCAGTCTTCCAAGAATATGGGGGCAGGGCGTGCGAATGTCAGCCCGGCCCCGGCCCGAAACCAAAGGCGCTCAGGCCATCCAGAACGAATTGCACCGAAAGGGCGGCCAGTAGCATTCCCAAAAGTCGCGTGATCACGTTGATCCCGACCTTGCCCAAGGCGTTTTCAAGATAGCCGCTGGCCTGCATAGTAATGCCCATGATGAGCAGTACGGCAAAGGTAATGGCGACGACTGTCACCAACCCTTCGAGGCCCGGCTTCTCGCCCGTCAGCAAGATCACCGACGCGATAGAGCCGGGACCGGCGATCAACGGAATGGCCAGCGGGAACACCGACGGATCGTCGTGATCATCATCCGCTTCGGCATGGCCTTCGCGGCGTTTGGTCCGGCGGTCGAACAACATATCAAGGGCGGTCAGGAAAAGCAGCACGCCCCCCGCCACCCGAAAAGCGGGCATGGAGATCCCGATGAACCCCAGCACGGCCTCGCCAAAAGCGGCAAAGACCAGCAAGATCAGGCCGGCAATGATAACCGACCGCCACGCGATCAGCCTGCGCTGGCGTGGGGTCATACCAGGGGTAAGGGCCAAAAACATAGGGCCAATCGCAAAGGGGTCGATGATCACGATTATGGTCGCGAACGCCGTGATCATGAACGCCAGATCAAGTGCCATCATAAACTGCCACCGGGGCCAGCCCCGTCCTCATGCCTTTAGCGCCGGCCCCGTGTCTTCAGGCAGACGCGGTTTCCAGCTTTTCCAATGCGCCCATCCAGATCGCCTCTGCCCGTTCAAGGGCGGCCATGACTTCGGCGTATTTCTTGTTCCAAACCTCAAGTTCGCCGACTTTGTCCTTTTCGTAAAGGGCAGGGTCCGCGAGCTTTTTAGCCAGTTTGTCCCGCATGTCGTTGATCTTGGTCACCCGCGCCTCGGCGGTCCGCACTTCCGAGCGCAGGGCAAGGATGTCTTCGCGGTTGGCGCGTTTCGGTTTCGGCACTTCCTTGACCGGTTTGGCGTTCTTGCTGACGGGCTTTTCCACGGTCAGCAGCATTTTGCGGTACGCTTCGAGGTCATCCTCATAGGGCTGAACGGTGCCGTTCGACACCAGCCACAAACGGTCTGCCACCATCGACAAAAGGTGCATGTCGTGGCTGACAAGGATCACAGCGCCAGAATAGCGCGTCAGTGCCTCGACGAGCGCTTCGCGCGATTCGATATCAAGGTGGTTGGTCGGCTCATCGAGGATCAGCAGATGCGGTGCATCCAGCGTGGCCAGCAGCAGGGACAGACGTGCCTTTTGCCCACCCGACAGGCGACCGACTTCGGTATCGGCCTGATCCGGCCCCAGACCAAACCCGGCCAACTGCGCCCGCAGCTTTGATTGCATCACACCGGGGCGTGCGCTGATCATGTGCTGAAGCGGCGTTTCGTGAACGACCAGTTCATCCACTTGGTGCTGCGCAAAGAAACCGATCCGCAGCTTGCTCGAGTTGATCGCCTTGCCCTCAAACAACACCAGACGGTTGGACAGCAGCTTGGACAGCGTCGATTTACCCTGACCGTTTTTACCCAACAATGCGATGCGGTCGTCTTGGTCGATCCGCAGATTCAGGCGCGACAGCACGGGCTGGCCCTCGGTATAGCCGGTCGATCCGCCTTCGATGCTGATGATCGGTGGCGACAGCTCGTCAGGTTGCGGGAAGGTAAAGACCTTGCGCGCGGCTTCTTCCGGTGGCGTGATCGTCACCATCTTTTCGATGGCCTTCATCCGCGATTGGGCCTGTTTGGCCTTGGACGCCTTGGCCTTAAAGCGGTCAACGAACGCCTGCATATGTGCCTTATGCGCTTGCTGTTTTTTCGCCTGCGCGGTCAGCTGCGCACGCTTTTCGGCCCGCATTTTCGCGAATTGATCGTAATTACCCTGATAATACGTGAGCTTACGGTCTTCGAGGTGCAGGATGCCACCAACGGCGCGGTTCAGCAGACCACGGTCGTGGCTGATGATGATCACCGTATGCGGGTACTTTGACAGGTAGTTTTCCAGCCATAGCGCGCCTTCAAGGTCGAGGTAGTTGGTCGGTTCGTCCAACAGCAGCAAATCGGGCTGTGCAAACAGAACCCCCGCCAATGCCACACGCATCCGCCAGCCGCCCGAATAGGCAGAACAGGGTTGCTGCTGGTCATGATCATCAAAGCCGAGGCCCTTGAGGATCGCTGCGGCGCGGCCTTCGGCGGACCAGGCGTCGATATCGGCAAGACGGGTCTGCACCTCGGCGATACGCGCGGGGTCTTCCGTCGTCTCTGCCTCGTGCATCAGCGCGGCGCGTTCCACATCGGCGGCCAGCACCGTTTCAATCAGCGACACGTCAGACGACGGCACCTCTTGGGCGATGCCCCCGATCTTGGCGCGCGATGGCAGGCTGATGTCGCCTGCGTCAAGCGACAGCTCTCCGCGAATGATTTTGAAAAGCGTGGTTTTACCCGCACCGTTTTGCCCGACGAGGCCCACTTTGTGGCCTTCGGGGATGACCGCACTGGCTTCCTCAAACAAGGGACGGCCTTCGACGGAATAGTTGATTTCTGAAATGCTTAACATGGACGCGGTGTGGACCATGTCTGGCCCCGCGTCAATCGCGGCTTTTCACGGGGGATGACCCATGCTAGGGAGCGGCCAAATCAACCCCACCTAGGAGAGCTATCATGGCCCTTGAGCGCACATTCTCGATCATCAAACCAGACGCAACACGCCGCAACCTGACCGGCAAAATCAACGCCAAATTCGAAGAAGCCGGCCTGCGCATCGTCGCACAAAAGCGTATTCACATGACAAAGGCACAAGCGGGCGTCTTCTATGCTGTACACGCCGAGCGTCCTTTCTATGACGAACTGTGCGAATTCATGGCATCCGAGCCGGTTATCGTTCAGGTTCTTGAAGGCGAAGGCGCGATCGCGAAAAACCGCGAAGTTATGGGCGCAACCAACCCAGCCGACGCCGCAGCTGGCACCATCCGCGCAGAATTCGCTGAATCCGTTGGCGAAAACTCCGTTCACGGGTCCGACGCTCCTGAAACAGCCGCAGTCGAAATCGCGTATTTCTTCTCCGGTCTGGAACTGGTTGGCTAAGCCTTAACGGGTTTAGACAGATGAAAGGGGTCGCAGGAAACTGCGGCCCCTTTTTCTATGCGGCGTGATTGGCATTAGCCTTTAAGGGTCGGGTGATGGGATGACAGTTCGCCGTCAGCAGGGCTAACCGTTTTCATTGGGGCCGTTTCATCTAGGTGACGGTGCAAAAGATCGACGTTTCGCGTGTTTGCTTTCCAGCCGATGTCAAAGATATCACCGATCAATGGGATCGCGCCGATCGCAAGGTCGATGCCGACGTTCGCGCCCATGCGTGCCAAGACCGATCTGCTTGCGCCCATGCGATGCGCCTCTTTGACGATATAGCCCGCTGGTGCCAGCGCCAGAACATCGCCCACGCCGGGGATCAGGCCAAGGATACTGTCCCAACCCAAACGGATGCCAAACAATGGGACGCGCAACGCGCTGTCCATCGTGCGAGCAAGACCGCGCAGGCGATCAAGATCGTGCTGAACATCAGGGGAATGGGGCATGGGGCAGGGTGTCCTGTTGGGGGTACTCTGCAGTATAACGCCGTTGAGGGCGGGGACGTTCCGACTAAGAGATCAAGCTCACGCTTCTCGGACACCGATGAGGTTCATCATACGCTCGAACTCTGACTGGACCGGATCGTGCGCGCGGGCCTTGATCGCGTCGAATTTGACGCGCAGCGCCTTCTTTTCTTCACCTTTGCAATCATTCCATGGGCGGCCTTGCAGCCCCATGACCAAGACATAATACCCGATGAAGTGCGGACGTTGCCCATTTTGCAGCAAACGCGCGTAGGCGGCATCGGCACCAAGATCGCGCAAGGCTTCGGCAGAATGAATGCCCGCCTTGGCGCAGCTTTGCTCGAACGCGGGGCCAAGATTACGGATCGAGGAAACAGGGTCAGTCATGCCTGACTACCTATACCGTCGTCTGCGCTCTGTCACTTTCAGATGCTGGCATAATCCGTAAATATCACCGGCTGAGGTTTTTCCTGCGCGGGCATGGGTGGGACGGATTGCTGCGGCTGGTTCGGTTGCTTGGTCATGTGTCTTCTCCGGTTTGTGTTGGTCTCTCCGTTTCAGGGGCTACCAACGTTCGGGCGGCCCTATTGTTCAGGGTGAAGGTCAAAACTGCCGATACAAAGGCCGGATATGGGCCGTTATGGGGTAAAACTGTGCCATTTAAGCCATGCGTTTTTCGCATATCGACTATGGTTTGCACCTTTGCTGCACCGCCCACATATGACGATCACGGGCATTGAGGCCCTGAAATGGAAAGCTGGAAAATGAAAACCGAAGCTACATACAAAACCGCCACACCGGTCGAAGTCGACCGCCTGCTTGCTGAAGCCAATGCATTGCGTAGTGCCTATCTCTCTGCCGCAGTCGCCAAAGCATCGCGCAAGTTTACCGGCCTGTTCCGCACCGCACCCCGCGGCACGGCAGCAGCTTAAACCGCCAGCGCTTTGCTGACGGAACATACCAAACCGAATGCGGTGGATAGGCCGCCGCATAGACGTGAAAGAGAGAATAAGAAATGAGCTATACATCCACATATACCGCCGCGCCCGTTGCGGGTCTGATGCCCAAGCTGCGCATGTCGTTGAACGCATTCCGCGCCTACAGCGCTGATCAACGCGCCAAACGCCAGACCTTCCGCGAATTGTCGGCGATGAATGACCGAGATCTGGCAGATATCGGTGTTGCACGTGGCGAAATCCGCCATATTGCTTCGCAAGCGGTTGCACTGCGCTAAACCGTACGTCTCAAGCCGCAAGAATTTCCCCGCCGCGAAGTCCTCCCACTTCGCGGCGGTTTTATTTTGTCTGATCAAGTGTTTACGAGGTGATTTTGGGTGTCGGTGATTCCCATACCTGCAGTCGTTTAACTTACTATCGCCCCCGAAAACTCCGTTCCCCGCTGCGACCTCAAAACAGGGTTTTGCGATCAAAGCTATTGCCAGAATTATATTCTTTGCCGTCATTGAATGATACGACTCGGTACTTGGTTGGCGCTGCGCCATTGAAGCGCAGCTGCGTCATGTTACCTCCCCCTTAGACGTAACGGAGAATATCATGATCAAACACGCCACACTCACCGCAATCGCCCTTGCTACCGGCGTCAGTGCTGCTCAGGCAGAGACGCTGAATGTCGGTATGTCGGGCGGGTACTTTCCTTTCACCTTTGTAAAGCTCGACGTGCTACAGGGGTTCGAGGTCGATTTCATTAACGCCGTCGCCAAGGAAACCGGCGACGAAGTCAATTTCGTCACTATGTCCTTTTCCGGCCTGATCGGCGCGCTGGAATCCGGCCGCATCGACACGATCGCAAACCAGATCACCATCACCCCCGAGCGCGAGGCAAGGTTCGCCTTTTCGCAACCCTACGTCTTTGACGGGGCGCAAGTCGTGGTTAAGGCCGGCAACGAAGACACCATCGGTAGCGTTGAAGACCTGAGCGGGAAAACCGTTGCGGTCAACCTCGGCTCTAACTTTGAGGAGTTGTTGAACGAACTGCCAAATGCGGGCGAGATCGACATTCGCACCTATGAAAGCAACATCGCCCAAGATACGGCGCTTGGTCGGGTGGATGCCTTTGTTATGGACCGCGTTTCGTCCGGCCAGCTGATTGCCGAAAGCCCGCTGCCGCTGGCGCTGGCTGGTAAACCCTTTAGCGAAATCCGGAATGCCCTGCCGTTCCGCAACGATGACGAAGGCAAAGCTCTGCGCGACCGGTTCGACGTGGCAATCACCAAGCTGAAAGAGGACGGCACCCTGACCGAGATTTCGGAAAAGTGGTTCGGCTCTGACATCACGACAGCCGAGTAAGCCAAGATGCGAGGACTGGATTTCGACTACATGCTGGGCTTGCTGCCCGTGTTGCTGGGCTATGTCCCGCTGACGCTTTTCATGGCGTTTGTGGGCATGGTCTGCGCATTGGTGCTGGCATCTGCTCTCGCGGTAGAGCGGGTGTTCCGGATTCCGGTCCTCGACGTCTTTGTGCGGCTGTTCATCAGCTTTTTTCGCGGCACGCCGTTGTTGGTGCAGTTGTTTCTGTTCTACTACGGCTTGCCGCAAGTCCTGGGCTTTCTGGGGAATATTGATGGCGTCACCGCGACGATCATGGGGCTGACACTGCATTTCTCGGCCTATATGGCCGAAAGCATCCGCGCTGCCATTCTGGGTGTGGACCGCAGCCAGTGGGAGGCCGCGCAGGCCGTGGGCATGACCCAAGGCCAGATGATGCGCCAGATTATCCTGCCACAAGCCTCGCGGGTCGCCGCGCCGACGCTTGTGAACTACTTTATCGACATGATCAAAGGCACCTCGCTGGCGTTTACTCTTGGCGTGACCGAACTGATGGGCGCGACCCAGAAAGAAGCCGCTGGCAGCTTCCTCTACTTCGAAGCCTTTCTGGTCGTCGCCGCGATCTATTGGGTCATGGTAGAGACGTTGGCCTTCGCGCAGCGTCACCTAGAGGTCTATCTGAACAAGGCACATGCGCGATGAACAAGACAGAGACCATTCCAGAGACGGGCAGGGCGAGGGGCGACGGGATCACCATATCCGGTTTGACCAAGTCCTTTGGCACCACTGCCGTGTTGAAAGACATCTCGCTTGATATCGCCCAAGGCGAACGGGTGGTGATCATCGGCCCGTCGGGCACGGGTAAATCCACCTTGCTGCGCTGCCTAAACTTTCTTGATGCGCCAGACGCGGGCGTGATCCGCATTGGCGATATGTCTGTCGATGCGGCGACGGCGAAACGCGCCGATATTCTAGCGCTGCGGCGGCGCACGTCCTTCGTGTTCCAGAACTACGCGCTGTTTGCCAACAAGACCGCGCGCGAGAATATCACTCAGGCGCTGATCACCGTTCAGGGCTATAGCAAGGCCGACGCCAACGCACGTGCCGATGCAACGCTGCGCGAAACCGGCCTGTTCGAGAAAGCCGACAGCTATCCGGCCGCCCTGTCCGGTGGCCAGCAGCAACGGGTTGGTATCGGACGCGCAATGGCGCTGGATGCAGACCTGATGCTATTTGACGAACCAACATCAGCGTTGGATCCGGAGTGGGTCGGCGAGGTGCTGGACCTGATGCGCCGCGTGGCCGAGAAGCGACAGACCATGCTGATCGTGACCCACGAAATCCAGTTCGCGCGCGAGATTGCGGATCGGATCGTCTTTATGGACGAGGGGCGGATTGTCGAACAGGGCCCACCGGCAGAACTGCTTGATGCGCCCAAAGACCCGCGCACCCAATCGTTCCTGCGCCGCGTGTCCTGAAGGTTCATCTTAAAGCAAATGATAAGCCACGATTGCTAGGCAAAGTCCGACGCAGTTAGAGCTACGCTTTGCATCTGCCGGTCCGAGGTGAATGTTTGGTGCACTGCTCATCAACCACAGAAACTGGTCTGCCGGCATGGGCCGACTGCGGGACCTTGCGCGTATAGGTGAATGGCGGAGAGACAGGGATTCGAACCCTGGGAACCCGTGAAGGCTCAACGGTTTTCGAGACCGCCCCGTTCGACCACTCCGGCACCTCTCCGCATCGGTGTGGTGCGTCCGTTTAGGATGGATTTTACGGGGTGGCAAGGGGGGCTCGGCCAGTTTTCGCGGACACGGGGAATTTCATTGCTGACAAACCGATTTTGCCTAAGGTCTTGGGTGAATAACCTGAAAGGAATGCCACCATGCGCCAACTGACCCGTTTACCGTTAACTTTATGTTTTGGATTAGCGGTCATGATCGCCGTGGCTGCACCGATGGCGCGGGCTGCCGATAGGGAAAGGGTCGATGCATTTCTGGAAGTTACCGGGTTTGACGTCGCGCTTGAAAGCATCCGGCTGTCGGCTGATTCCGCGCCACAGATGCTGGGTATTGATGCGGATGCCTTTGGCTCTGAATGGTCACGATTGGTACGCGAGGTTTTTGAGACGGATTTGATGCTTGATATGGGGGCCGGCATACTTGCCCAGGCCTTGAGCGATGAGGCACTGGACCACGCGTCCGACTTCTATGCTACCGATCTGGGGAAGCGGTTGGTCGCGGCTGAAAACGCCTCTCATATGGAGGAAGATGATGCTGCGAAGTCCGAAGCGGGCGATGCGATTCTGAATGGGTTGCGCGGGATTAATTCTCCGCGTGTTGAATTATTGTCCCGCCTGAATGGTGCCAGCGATGTGGAGGAAAGCTCCATAAGGGCACTCCAAGAAGTGCAGGTCAGATTCCTGATGGCAGCCGCCGGCGCGGGGGTTATCGACCTACAGATGGAAGAGCCCGACCTGCGCGAAGCGATGCGCGCGCAGGAACCCGAGATGCGTGCCTCTATCAAAGAGAATGCGTTGGCGGGGGCGGCCTATACCTATCAGGCATTTTCGGATGAAGAGGTGCTGGCCTATGCAAAAGCCCTTGAAGACCCACAGATGCAGAAAGTTTATGCGCTGATGAATGCTGTGCAGTTTGAAATCATGGCGAACCGGTACGAACAGGTCGCGCAACGGCTGGGCAATATGCAACCCAGTCAGGACTTGTAATCATGCGGACGTTTATTGTTGCGGTCGGCCTGTGGCTGCTGGCACTCCCGGTTTGGGCAGATGCCCGAACCACGGTGTTGGTGAATGTGCTGCGCCTTGGCGAGCTGGCTGAAATCTTGCAGCGCGAGGGACTAGAGAACGCTGAACAGTTGGACCGTGACATGCTGGGCGGGCAGGGCGGACCGGGCTGGGAGCTTCAGGTGCGCGCAATCTATAGCCCGGAACGGATTGTCGAAACCGTTCGCACGGAACTGGAGGTTGCTTTGGTGGGACAAGAGCGCGAAGATGTCATCCGCTTTTTCGCGCAAGGTACCGGCGCGCAGATCATCGCCCTGGAAAACGAAGCGCGGGCTGCAATCACCGACCCAGAAATCGAAGACGCTGCGCGCGCGCGGCTTTCTGATCTGGACGGGACCGCTGACGCCCGCCTTGCGCAGATCACTGCACTGATCGACAGCGGCGACATGGTTGAACGGAATGTCGCTGCGGCGATGAACTCCAACTTTCAATTCATGCGCGGTATGTCCGACGGTAACGCCCTGCAAATGACGGAGGCCGAGATGTTAGCCGACGTCACGCAGCAGCATGACGCGGTTACCGAAGACACCCGCAGCTGGCTGTACAGCTACCTGGCTTTGGCCTATTCTCCGTTGGAGGATGACGCTCTTGAACGCTACATCGCATTTTCGAAAACCGATGCTGGGCGCAGCCTGAACAGCGCCTTGTTTGACGGGTTCGGAGCAGCCTACGAGGACGTGTCCTATGCCCTTGGGCGTGCCGTGGCGCTGAACATGGTCGCCGAAGACCTATAGCGCCCTAAGACGCCGCGCCGATATATCCCCGTCACGGCCCTGTGGCACTTGACATCAGGGGGGCGGTGCATCATACGGCAATCCTCAACCTAAGGGTGCCCGTTTCGGGTGCCTTTGTTATTTCATGAACATCCTGAAATGGGATGCGCTGTCCGAGGTGGGCCAAGGCCCGACGAACTCCCGAATGGGGACCACAGGATGCGGAAACAGTAAAGGAAGACGCATGTTTGCGGTCATCAAGACAGGCGGCAAGCAGTACAAAGTTCAATCCGGCGATATGCTTCGGGTAGAACGTTTGGCTGCTGACGCGGGCGAAACAGTCCAATTCAACGAAGTTCTCATGCTGGGTGGCGATTCTCCCAAGCTGGGCGCACCTTTGGTTACAGGCGCCGGCGTACAAGCCGAAGTCGTCGACCAGATCAAGGGCGAGAAAGTTATTCACTTCGTCAAGCGTCGCCGGAAGCACTCCTCCAAGCGCACCAAAGGCCACCGTCAAAAATTGACGCTGGTTAAAATCGGCGAGATCCTGTCATCTGGCGCGGATAAGTCCGACGTCAAAGCGGCAATCGGCACCGGTTCCGTGAGCGCCGCTGCCGTGACTGCTATGGAAGAGCGTTATGCGCTGAACAAAAGTGATCAGGCCGAAATGGCCAAGCGCGTGAAGAACAATCAAGCCGAAGAAAAATCGGCTAAGCCTGCCAAGGCGAAGAAGGCCAAAGCTGCCCCTGCAGCTGAAGGTTCCGACGATCTGAGCAAGATCTCGGGCGTTGGTCCGGTCATCGTTGGCAAGCTGAACGGTGAAGGCATCACAACCTTCGCACAGATCGCTGCTTGGACAGACGCTGACGTCGAAGCTATCGAAGAGAAACTGTCGTTCAAAGGTCGCGTCGGTCGTGAAGACTGGATCGCACAGGCCAAAGAACTCGCAAAAGGCTAAGGAGAGACACCAATGGCACATAAAAAAGCAGGCGGCTCATCCCGTAACGGCCGCGACTCAGCAGGTCGTCGTCTTGGCGTGAAGAAATATGGCGGCGAAGCTGTCATTCCCGGCAACATCCTGGTGCGTCAGCGCGGTACAAAGTACTGGCCGGCTCAAGGCGTTGGCATGGGCAAGGATCACACGATCTTTGCTGTCGTCGACGGCAAGGTTCAGTTCCACAAGGGACTGAAGAACCGGACGTTTATTTCGGTCCTGCCAGTGGCAGAAGCCGCAGAATAAGCCGCACCCAAAAGGTCTAAAAAATTAGGGATCGGCGGAAACGCCGGTCCCTTTTCCTTTCCGTCGTCCTGTGTCGGAAAATAGGGGAATGCACCTTGATTGACTGATACATCAAGGCTGCAAGGGACGGTGTTCGGACACCGTTGGGAGAGACGATATTTGAGATGGACACTGGCCGCGCTGACGGTGGCCCCTGTCTCGTTCGTGCCGTTCGGAGGAGGAACAGAGCGATGGAAGATTTAACAATGTCGCAACAGCAAGTGATTGCAACTGAACGGTTCGACCTGCGCCCTGTGCGTCTTTCGGATCGTGGCATGATTGAACATTACGCCAGCGATCCACGGGTTGCGATGCGCACCGCCTCTATTCCGCACCCGCTGCCGCCGGGGGTGATCGAAAGCTATGTAACACGCGCGACCAGCACGCCGAGAACCGAAGATGTTTGGGTGATGGACGGACTAAAAACCGGTGGTTCCGAGGTAATGGGCGTCATTTCCCTGATCCGAATGGACCGAGACCAATCGGAAGTTGGATATTGGGTGGCCCCTGCGTTCTGGAATACGCATCTAGCCTCTGAAGCCGTGCAGGCGCTGGTACAAGCCAACCCGCTGCACAACAAAAATATGTTTGCCTCGGTGTTTCGCGACAACCCTGCATCTGCCAAAGTGTTGACAAATGCAGGTTTCCGCTATCTTGGCAATGCTGAAACCTATTGTCTGGCCCGCGAGACCTGCGTACCTACCTGGACGTATAGCTGCAAACTATGACCACACGTGCCCCGAAAGGCCTTTTAGATGAAGTTTCTTGACCTGTGCAAAGTCTACATCCGCTCTGGCGGAGGCGGGGGCGGTTGCGTGTCTTTCCGGCGCGAAAAATACATCGAATACGGTGGCCCTGATGGTGGCGACGGCGGGTCCGGTGGCTCTGTCTGGGCTGAAGCCGTCGACGGGCTGAACACCCTGATCGACTTTCGCTACCAGCAACACTTCTTTGCCAAAAACGGCCAGCCCGGTATGGGCAAACAGCGCACCGGCAAAGATGGGGACGATATCATCCTCCGCGTGCCCGTAGGGACCGAGATCCTCGACGAGGATCAAGAAACCGTACTGGTGGACATGACAGAGCTTGGCCAACGGGTCGAACTTGCGCGCGGTGGGAACGGCGGCTGGGGTAACCTGCACTTCAAATCAGCTACAAACCAAGCACCTCGTCGTGCGAACCCCGGTCAGGAGGGCGTTGAACGTACCGTTTGGCTGCGGCTCAAGCTGATCGCGGATGTGGGACTGTTGGGTCTGCCGAACGCGGGCAAGTCGACATTTCTTGCCGCCACGTCCAACGCACGGCCAAAGATCGCGGACTACCCCTTTACTACGCTGCACCCAAACTTGGGCGTCGTCGGGGTGGATAACACAGAATTCGTCGTTGCCGATATTCCCGGCTTGATCGAGGGCGCATCCGAAGGGCGGGGTCTGGGTGATCTGTTCTTGGGCCATGTCGAACGCTGCGCGGTGCTTTTGCACCTGATCGACGGCACCTCCGACACAGTTGCCGAAGACTACCGGACCATCATTAATGAACTCGAAGCCTATGGCGGCGAGCTGGCGGATAAACCCCGTATCACAGTGCTGAACAAGATTGATGCACTGAACGAGGATGATCGCGTAACCGCCCGTGAAGAATTAGAAAAAGCCTGCGGAGGCGAGGTTATGATGATGTCCGGCGTCGCCCGCGAAGGGGTCACCGAGGTCCTACGCGCACTGCGTGGCCAGATCGACGATGACCGGCTGCGGTTCCGCACTGAAGACGAAGAAGAGGCACCTTGGCAGCCTTAAGCGACGGCAATCGTATTGTTGTAAAGATCGGCTCTGCGCTTTTGGTAGATCGCGCGACCGGGCAGCTGCGCTCTGGCTGGCTACAAAGTCTGGCGCAGGACGTCGCGTGGCTTAAGGGGCAGGGCAAGGACGTGGTACTGGTGTCTTCTGGCTCGATCGCTTTGGGGCGTGGCGTGCTTGGGCTGCCTGCCACCACGCTCGCGCTTGAACAATCACAGGCGGCTGCGGCTGTCGGGCAGATCCGGCTGGCCCGCGCTTACGAAGAAGCACTGGAGCCCTACGGGATTACCGCCGCACAGGTGCTTGTCACCCTCGAAGATAGCGCGGACCGTCGGCGGTATCTCAACAGCCGCGCCACGATGGAGCAGCTGTTGTCCATGGGTGCGGTGCCGATCGTCAATGAGAATGACACTGTCGCAACGGACGAAATCCGCTTTGGCGACAATGACCGGCTCGCGGCCCAAATTGCCGTGACCGTCGCCGCAGACCGTTTGATTCTGCTTTCCGATGTGGATGGCTTTTATTCGGCCAACCCCAACGACGACCCCGACGCCGTCCGCTATGATGTCATCAGTTCCATCACCCCAGAAATCGAAGCGCAGGCGGGCGACGCGGGCTCCGGCCTGTCCAAAGGCGGTATGAAAACAAAGCTGATGGCCGCAAAAACCGCCACGACTGCGGGCTGCGCCATGGCGATATCCGAAGGGTCCCCCTTGCGGCCCTTGCTGGCGCTGGAAAATGGGGCGAATGCGACGTGGTTCACCGCGCAATCTGACCCGCAAACTGCGCGCAAACAATGGATTACAGCGATCAAACCCCGCGGTAGTGTCACATTGGATGCAGGTGCTGTCGCCGCCATGTCCAAAGGCAAATCGCTTTTGCCAGCGGGGGTGACCGCTGTCGCTGGCCCGTTCGGGCGGGGCGACTCCGTGGCGCTTCTGGACCCTGACGGGCGTCCCATCGGGCACGGGCTAACGCGCTATACATCGGCTGAAGCAATGTTGATTAAAGGGCGGCAATCTTCTGAAATCGAAGAGATATTGGGCGCGCCTGGGCGTGCTGCGTTGATCCACCGGGATGATCTTGCGCTTTCCTAACGTCCAAATGGTTTAAAATCCTCGCCGAAGGCTTTAGGTAGTAGGTAACTCGAAATCATAAAAAGCAGTAATTAGGGTATGACCTTGGATATGACACAGACAGACGACATTCCCGCGTTGATGGCAGATATCGGCGCGCGCGCCAAAGCTGCCGCCGCGACGTTGGGCTTTGCCAGTGCCGACCAAAAGCAGACCGCGCTGGAAAAAGCCGCTGATGCATTGATCGCGAGCAGCGCCGATATTCTTGCGGCCAACGCCAAAGATCTCGAATTCGGCCGCGACAAGGGGCTTTCCGACGCAATGATGGACCGGCTGCTGCTGGACGACGCACGGATCAGCGCGATTGCCGACAGCCTGCGCAGTATCGCAGCCCAGGATGATCCCGTCGGGCAGGTGCTGACCGAATGGGACCGGCCCACCGGCCTGAACATTCAGCGCGTGCGCACGCCATTGGGCGTCATCGGGGTGATTTATGAATCACGCCCCAACGTAACAGCCGACGCTGGTGCGCTTTGCCTAAAGGCCGGCAATGCCGTGATCCTGCGGGGCGGGTCCGAAAGCTTTCATTCCTCCCGCGCGATCCACGCAGCGCTGAAAGTCGGGCTCGAAGCGGCTGGCTTACCAGCGGATTCGATCCAGCTGGTGCCTACACGCGACCGTGCGGCAGTCAGTGAGATGTTGACCATGACCGACACGATTGACGTAATTGTACCGCGCGGCGGCAAGGGTCTGGTTGGCTTGGTACAGCGCGAAGCCCGTGTCCCGGTCTTTGCCCACCTTGAAGGGATTGTGCACATCTATATCGATGAAAATGCTGACCCTGAAAAAGTCTTGAAGGTCGTGTTGAACGCCAAAACCCGTCGCACCGGCATTTGTGGATCGGCTGAATGCTTGTTGATCCATGAAAAAGTCGCGCGGACCATGGGCAAGGGCGTGATCAAGGCACTATTGGATGCCGGCGTTGAAGTTCGTGCAGACGGGGAGCTATCTCAGATTGAAGGCACCGTGCCAGCGACGCCCGACGATTGGGGTCACGAATATCTTGATATGATCATCGCGGCCAAGACGGTGGGCAGCATTGACGACGCGATCACCCATATCCGGACTTACGGGTCGAACCACACGGACTGTATCATCACCGAAGACGACGTCGCCGCGACCAAATTCATGACGCGGCTCGATTCAGCAATCCTGATGCACAACGCGTCCACGCAGTTCGCGGATGGTGGCGAGTTTGGCATGGGGGCAGAGATTGGCATCGCCACAGGTAAGATGCATGCACGTGGCCCTGTGGGCGCAGAGCAGCTAACCAGCTTCAAATATCTCGTGCGCGGCGATGGTGCGGTGCGCAGCTAACCCTTGATACTGAGCGTGATTGTGGTCTCGGTCACGATAGACGTTAACTGTTGCCCGCTGTCTTTCACGATGGCGGGCAACAAGCCGAACTGAACTTGAGCAGGCAGCAGTCGCTCTGCCAGCGGTTGCCCTGCCAACACACCCCATAGTGGTGCGCTAATATTCAGACGGTCAGCGGTACCCGTAATCTCCCACCCCGTAGTGCGGTGCTCGATTTCGATCAGACCGCCATATGGCATCCCCGTTTCCAGACAAAGCAGCCCTAAAAAAACCATCCGTAAGGCGCTGCGCGAGGGAGCTGCCCCCAGAGGCCAGATCACCTCCCACTTGGACTGCGCATAGAGGTCGCGTAGGATATCAGTGGTCTCTTGTGCCGCGACAGGCTGCGTATTGCCACCGCCAAAGGCCACGCGAAAGAACCGCAACCGCGCACTGGCGTTGCGCACGCTTTCGTCGATCAACGCGACTTCGGGGCTCATGTTCATGCCCGACATCAAAAGCAGTTCAAGCCCATTGTTGATCGCGCCCACGGGCGATATCAAGTCGTGACAGATCCGGCTGCCGATCAACGCGGCGAAATCAGTGTCGGTCTCAGCCATGGGAATACCTCTCTTATAAAGTTGCCCGCGCTTTGAACGGCCGCACCGCACAGCAAAAGGACGCACGTTTGGAAGACCTCAATGCGATACTGACACCCGGAATGCTGGTACGCCACCCTTCGTATCCCGATTGGGGTGTGGGGCAGGTGCAAAGCAACATCGGCGGCAAGGTCACGGTAAACTTTCGGAGCGAAGGCAAGATCGTGGTCGACAATTTTCGGGTGATGCTCACCCCTGTCTTTGATGAAGGCTCTTCGTTAGCAAATCGTTAATTTTTCGCGGAAAGGCGCTGCGGCGCGGCGCAAGCATTGCGCGACAGGCCCTAACTGCCTATTTATCTGCATGATTGCGACCGGAGACGAAACCAGCTCATGACCATTGCAAAAGCGGCAGAGTTCGAAGTCCGTCTGGCGCGCACCCAAGCGGAGCTTCATGCGGCACAGCGGCTTCGCTATGATGTCTTTGTCACCGAACTGGGTGCGGGCGGCTCTTTGGTTGATCACGACAACAAGCTTGAAGTCGATCAATACGACGATTTTGTCGATCATTTGCTGCTTATCGACCGTAAAACCGCGCAAACGGTTGGTGTCTACCGTCTGATCCGCCGCTGCATGGCGACGCGGGCAGGCGGGTTCTATTCCGAAAACGAATATGATTTGACCGCGCTGAAGTCCTCGGGGCGTGAAATCCTTGAGCTTGGGCGGTCGTGTCTGCATCCATCCTATCGCGGCGGCATCGCTATGCACCAGCTTTGGGCGGGGCTTGCATCTTATGTGGCACAGCACCAGATCGAGATCCTGTTCGGCGTGGCAAGCTTTCACGGGACCCAAGCGGATGCTCTGGCAGAGCCGTTGGCGCTGCTACACCACGCCTATCTTGCGCCCCCCGAACTGCGGGTCACGGCTTTGCCTAAAGCGCGGCAAAGGATGGACCTGATCCCCGCGGATACGCTGAACCGTCGACAGGCGATGGTACAGATGCCCAGCCTGATCAAAGCCTATCTGCGGCTTGGCGGCTGTGTGGGCGAGGGGGCATTTATCGATCATGACTTTAATACAACGGACGTACTTTTGATGCTCGACACCGCGCGGCTTAGCGAACGCCAAGCCAAGATCTACAGTGGACAGCCCGCGTGAGCGCGGCTTGGGACAGCGCCGATCACCCGGCACCAGACACCATTAGGCCACTGGGGTGGGCACTAGCTTTGATCCGCGGTCTTGTGCTGGCCACAGTGGTCTTTACAGGGCTGCTGGTCCTGCTCTCCATCCGCCTGATTGAGCGCCCCTTGTGCGGGCAAGGCCGCCCCGTGACCCCGCACATCACCCAAACCGTCTGCAAAATCGCGTTCTGGATCATGGGGTTGAGGCGCGAGGTCATTGGTACCCCGATGCGCCACAGGGGCGCTGTCGTTGCCAATCACACAAGCTGGCTTGATATCTTCAGTCTGAACGCCGCACAGCGCATTTATTTTGTATCAAAGTCCGAGGTCGCCAGCTGGCCCGGCATCGGGTGGTTGGCCAAGGCGACCGGCACGTTGTTCATCGAACGCAGCCCCAAACATGCCCGCAAACAGACCGAGATTTTCCAACAACGGCTGCTTGATAATCACCGGCTGCTGTTCTTTCCCGAAGGCACCAGCACCGACGGCAAGCAAATCTTGCCGTTCAAAACCACGCTGTTTCAATCCTTTTTTGCGCCAGAGCTGCGCGATGCGATCTGGGTTCAGCCTGTTACCGTGCTTTATACTGCGCCAGTTGGGGCCGATCCGCGGTTCTATGGCTGGTGGGGCGATATGAGCTTTGGCGGGCATCTGGTGCGCACGCTTGCGTCCGCGCGGCAGGGGAAAGTGACCACGATCTACCACACGCCACTGGCCGTCGCCGATTTCGACAACCGCAAAACGCTGGCCCAAGCGTGCGAAACACAGGTCCGTAGTGCGCATCCGTCGGATCAAATAGCAGCCCTAAACACCGCGGAACTGCGCTGAGATAGACGTTTAATCCGCGGAATATGCGGCTTGAGCCTTGCGAAGTGTTCAAAACCGGACTATACGCGCGTCACTTAAACCCGCAGTCGGGGTTGGGCCTTTGGGGGAGAAATCCTCAAACGTCCGCCGGTTGGTCCCATTCTGGGATCGAGACCCCCGATGAGGCAAAACCGGAAAGGTATAAAGACATGGCTCTTCCTGAGTTCTCCATGCGCCAACTGCTTGAAGCAGGCGTACACTTTGGTCACCAAACACAGCGCTGGAACCCACGTATGGGTCCGTTCATTTACGGCGCGCGTAACGGTATCCACATCATGGACCTTACACAGACTGTTCCAATGCTGGATCAAGCTCTGCAAGTTATCCGTGATACCGTCGCCAAAGGCGGCAGCATTCTTTTCGTTGGTACCAAGCGTCAGGCTGCTCAGCCGATCGCCGACGCCGCAGAGAAATGCGCACAATACTATATGAACCACCGTTGGTTGGGCGGCACGCTGACAAACTGGCAGACTGTTTCCAAATCCATCCAGCGCCTGAAGTCCATCGACGAACAGTCCGAGCGTGGCTTTGGCGGTCTGACCAAGAAAGAGCGCCTTGGCATGGAGCGTGACCAGTTCAAACTGGAAGCATCGCTTGGTGGTATCCGTGAAATGGGCGGTCGTCCTGACCTGATCTTCGTCATCGACGTCAAAAAAGAAGCACTGGCCGTGGCCGAAGCGAACAAACTGGGCATCCCCGTTATCGCTGTTGTCGACACCAACTGTTCGCCCGACGGGATCGACTATATCATCCCAGGCAACGACGATGCTGCACGCGCGATCCACCTGTATTGCGATCTGGCCGCTCGTGCCGCGCTGGACGGTATGTCCGCTCAGCTGGGTGCTGCAGGCGTTGATATCGGTGCGATGGAAGAAGCGCCTGAAGAAGAAGCCCTGATCGACGGTGGCGTCGAAGTTGGTAACGCTTCGGAAGAAACCGTATCGAACGACGCAATGGCCAAAGACGCACCTCTGGATATCGAATCCAAGAAGGAAACGCTGGCCGACGCCAAGTCATAAGCGTCGCGAAATAGACGGGCAGGGGGCATGTTTCCCTCTGCCTGTCATACCAACATGACATGATTGAGACAGTGGTGCAGGACGTCCTGCCCCTCAATTTATCCCAATTCAAGGAGAACCAAAGCGATGGCAATTACAGCATCCATGGTCAAAGAACTGCGCGACACAACTGGTGCCGGCATGATGGACGCCAAAAAAGCGTTGACTGAAACAAACGGCGACATGGAAGCCGCCGTTGACTGGCTGCGCACCAAGGGTCTGGCGAAAGCGGCCAAGAAATCCGGTCGTACCGCAGCCGAAGGCCTCGTTGCCGTGAAGGTTGACGGCGGTCGCGGCGTTGCTGTCGAAGTAAACTCCGAAACCGACTTCGTTGGCAAAAATGCTGACTTCCAGAAAATGGTTTCCGGTATCGCAGACGTCGCAACCGGCGTTTCCGACATTGACGCATTAAACGCGGCTGATATGGGCGGCAAGCCTGTTTCCACCGTCATCACCGACGCCATCGCGAAAATCGGCGAAAACATGTCGGTACGCCGCATGCAGTCCATCGAAGGCGAACAGGTCGTGTCTTATGTGCACAACGCAGTGGCACCTGGCATGGGCAAAATTGGTGTTCTGGTCGCAATGACCGGCGGCAACGAAGAGCTGGGCAAACAGATCGCGATGCACATCGCTGCTGTAAACCCTGCGTCCTTGTCCGAAGCGGATCTGGACCCAGCTGTTGTTGAAAAAGAAAAGCAGGTTCAAATGGATATCGCACGCGAGTCCGGCAAGCCTGAAGCTGTGATCGAAAAAATGATCACCGGTCGTATGCAGAAATACATGTCTGAAGTGACACTGCTGAACCAAGCATTCGTTGTGAACCCTGACCTGTCCGTAGGTAAGGCCGCAGAAGAAGCCGGCGCGACCATCACCGGTTTCGTCCGTTTGGAAGTTGGCGAAGGCATCGAAGTCGTCAAAGAAGATTTCGCAGCAGAAGTCGCGAAAGCCGCCAAAGGCTAAACAGCTTTACAGCAAACACGAAAAAGGGCGAGGGTGCACCAGCATCTTCGCCCTTTTTCATTTAAAATCAGTTACTAAGGGGCGACAACTAAGCTTTCAAATGATCTCTCAGCGCGTCGAGCGCCATCAGATAGCCTGTGGCACCGAAGCCGCAGATTTGCCCCAGTGCCACTGGCGCGATGTAAGACCGATGACGGAATTCCTCGCGCGCATGGATATTGCTCAGGTGAACCTCGACCACGGGAAGCTCTACCGAAGCGATCGCGTCCATCAGCGCAATCGACGTATGGGTATAGGCACCAGCATTTAAAATAATCGCAGCATGCTCACCCTTGGCGGCGTGGATCAGATCGATCAGCGCGCCTTCGTGATTGGACTGATCAAATGCGATACCAAACCCCAGCGATTTCGCTTTATCGCGGCACATAGTTTCGATGTCGGCCAAGGTGGTTTTGCCATAAACATCGGGTTGGCGCGTGCCTAGTAAGTTCAGGTTCGGACCGTTAAGGATCAGAATGGATGTCATAGTCGTGACCTTGTAATTACAGTATGATCGCCGAGGCGTAGCATAGGCGCTTAAGCGGAGTTAGTCTTTCTTTTCAGCGAATTCGACCGGACCACCGTGCTTTTCCCACGTTGAGAAACCTTCACGCAGATGCGCCGCGTCAAAGCCCATATCTTGCAGCGTTGCCGTTGTGATCGCAGAGCGCCATCCTGAAGCGCAGTGAAACACAAATGTTTTATCCTCGCCGAAGACCTCTTTGAAATACGGACTATCGGGATCGACCCAGAATTCGATCATGCCACGGGGCGCGTGAAAGCTGCCGGGAATATAGCCGCTGCGCTGGCGTTCACGGATATCGCGCAGATCAACGACCACGACGTCCGGGTCATTCAGCATCCCGATCAGATCAGGCGTTTCGATCTCGCGGATCCGCGCGCGGGCGGCAGCAACCATATCCGCCGAAGACATCTTGAGCGTCATATTCATCCTTTCATTCTAGGGCTGTCGCCAGTCCGCATCGCGTCCTGTTGCATCAGCGTTGTTGATGTGGATTATGTCACGCAGAACAACAGGGTAAAGGGAGAAGCGGCGCGGACACTGAACCGATACTGCGGAGAACAAAATGGATGAAGATCCGGTGTTTTATGAATACTTTCAATGGGTAAATAGTCATTCCTATGAAACTACATTAGCCGTATCTCACTATTATTTTACATAATATTGATTATAGGATTCAGATAATCCAGCGTCGCCTGCCTCTCACGCCCTTATAAATAAGGATAAAACAATGAAACTTTGCCGTATCGAAACCGCCGATGGCATCAAACCGGCGATCGTCGACGCAGATGGTGCTGCGCGTGACTTATCGCAACACCTTCCTGACATCGAACTTTCAAGCGTGGCACCCGCAGCGCTCGATAAACTGCGCAGCCTGGATATCGCGACGCTGCCCCTGATCTCGGGTCGTTTTGCGCCGGTTATCAATGACATACGTCGCATTTTGTGTATCGGTCTGAATTATTCAGACCACGCGGCCGAAGCTGGCATGGCTGTACCCGATCATCCCATCCTGTTCAGCAAGCTCTGTGCTGCGACAGGTGCCAATGAACCGATCATCATTCCCAAGGATTCAGAAAAAACCGATTGGGAAGTCGAGCTTGCGGTCATTATCGGCACCAAGGCGCAGCATGTATCAGAAGCGGATGCGTTGTCTTATGTGGCGGGCTACGCGACCTTCAATGACGTGTCGGAACGTGCCTTTCAGACTGAATTCGGCGGCCAATGGGTCAAGGGCAAGTCCTGCGACAGTTTTGCCCCCATCGGCCCGTATCTGGTGACCGCTGACGACGTTCCAGATCCTCAGAACCTTGATCTGTGGCTAGATGTGAACGGTACCCGCCGCCAAACCGGCAACACCAGCACAATGGTGTTTTCTGTGGCCGAAATTATCTCTTTTCTCAGCCGTTTCATGACCTTACGGCCCGGAGATGTGATCGCCACTGGCACACCGCCCGGTGTGGGTATGGGGTTCAAACCGCCGGTCTACCTAAAACCCGGCGATGTGGTCGAGCTTGGCATCGAAGGATTGGGCGATCAACGTCAAGAAGTCATTAAATACAATGGGTAAGCGCCCTACCCTAACGCATAGCCTGCACCGCGCACCGTGCGGATTGGATCATCGCCGCCGTGGGACGTCAGCGCTTTGCGCAGACGGGCGATGTGAACATCAACGGTGCGCGTGTCGACATAGATATCGCGCCCCCAAACGTGATCTAGCAACTGGTCACGGCTGAAGACACGGCCGGGCCGCTCAAGCAACGTCACAAGCAAACGGTATTCTGTTGGCCCCAGCTTTAGCTCGTTCGCAGCACGGTTTACACGGTGACGTTCTGGATCAAGCGTAATGTCGGCATAGCTGAGCGCCGCACCGGAGGACGCAGGTCGCACGCGGCGCAGCTGTGTGCGCACGCGGGCCATCAGCTCGCGCATCGAATACGGTTTTACCACATAATCATCGGCGCCCGTCTCCAGCCCGCGCACGGTGTCCACTTCTTCGGATCGTGCCGACAGCATGATCACGGGGATATTGCGCGTATCTTCGCGGGTCTTAAGCTGACGACAGACCTCTATCCCGCTTAACAGCGGCATCATCCAATCAAGGATAACCAGGTCGGGCAGCGCCTCTGCAACCAGCAAGATCGCTTCCTCGCCATTCTCGGCCCGCCGGACGTCAAACCCTTCGGATTCAAGATTATACGCCAGAATTTCGCGCTGTGCGGGTTCGTCTTCTACCAACAAGATCTGAGGTTGAGCGGCAGACATGGCCCTACCCCTTCAGCTTGGTGGAGGTATTGTCCGCCTTGGGGCGATCCTCGTCCGGATGGGTACCGGTTACCAGATAGACAACCTGTTCCGCGATGGATGTGACAAGATCGCCCATGCGTTCAACGTTCTTGGCAATGAAATGAAGGTGCATGCACGATGTGATATTGCGCGGGTCTTCCATCATGAAGGTCAGGAATTCGCGGAACAGCGCATTATACATCTGGTCGACGTCTTCATCCCGCGCGATCACATCCATAGCCAGTTCTGCGTCGCGCTGAACATAGCAATCAAGCGCGTCCTTGAGCATGGATTCAACCGTCTTACACATGCGACGAATGGCACCAGTACTGTCGGCAACAGCGGGAAGCTGCGCCAAAACGCTATTTCGCTTGGCCATATTTTTCGCATAGTCGCCAATACGTTCTAAGCTGGCGCTAATCTTGATGACGCTGAGGATCAAACGCAAATCAACAGCCGTCGGGGCACGCAGTGCGATAATACGGGCGGCGCGTTCATTGATCAGCTCTTCGAGTGCGTCAATGGCCTTGTCCCCGCCGCGCACCTGTTCTGCCAGCTCTTCGTCACGGGTTTCCAGCGACTGTGCGGCAAGGCGAATGGCATCTTCAACCATCCCGCCCATTTTCATGATCTGCGCTTGAACGCTTTCCAGGTCACGGTCAAAAGCAGAAGCAATGTGTTGTTCTTGCATGATACTTATCCAATCCGGCCAGTGATATAGCTTTCCGTCCGAGGGTCCTCGGGCGATGTGAAAATCTTGTCGGTCTCACCGAACTCAACCAGATTGCCGAGGTGGAAGAACGCCGTCCTCTGGCTCACCCGCGCGGCCTGTTGCATGGAGTGGGTGACGATCACCACCGAATAATCCTGACGCAGTTCGTCGATCAACTCTTCGACTTGCGCGGTCGCAATCGGATCCAGCGCGGAACAGGGTTCATCCATCAGCAGCACTTCGGGTTCGGTCGCGACGGCGCGTGCGATACACAGACGTTGTTGCTGACCGCCCGACAGGCCGGTGCCCGGGGCATGAAGGCGGTCTTTGACCTCATTCCAGATGGCACCGCGTTTCAACGCACGCTCAACGATATCGTCCAGTTCTAACTTATTGCGGGCAAGACCGTGGATGCGGGGCCCATAAGCAACGTTGTCATAGATCGATTTCGGGAACGGGTTAGGCTTTTGGAAGACCATACCGACCTTGGCGCGCAACTGTACCGGATCAACCGCGCTGTCATAGATATCTTCGCCATCAATCAAGATATCGCCTTTGACAGTGCAGATATCAATCGTGTCGTTCATCCGATTGATACAGCGCAGAAAAGTCGACTTGCCACAGCCTGACGGACCGATAAAGGCAGTGACCGTTTTGTCTTGGATATCAACCGACACGTCTTTGATCGCGTGGGTGTCACCATAGTAAACCTGCACGTTGCGGGCGGCGATTTTTGTTTTGTGAGTTGTCACGTCCGTCTCCGAAATTACGTTGTCTTTCATTGCCTTGCCTCTCATTCCTACCAGCGCCGCTCGAACCTGCGCCGCAACATGACAGCGATGGCGTTCATGGTGATCAAAAAGACCAGCAGGATGATGATACCGCCCCAAGCACGTTCATAGAATGCCGGATCAGCCCGTTTCGCCCATTCGTAGATTTGCGCCGGCATGGCAGAGTTGGGGTCCATCAGCCCCGATGCAATGCCGTCAGGCGGGTTCGACGCGATGAAGCCCACCATGCCGATCAACAGCAATGGGGCCGTTTCACCAAGCGCCTGCGCTAGACCGATAATTGTGCCAGTGAGGATACCCGGAGCAGCCAAGGGCAGCACGTGGTGGAACACCGATTGCATCTTCGACGCCCCTACCCCCAGTGCCGCATCACGGATGCTGGGCGGGACAGATTTCAGCGAAGCGCGGGTCGAGATGATGATTGTTGGCAGTGTCATCAGCGTTAGCACCAGCCCGCCCACCAGCGGGGCAGAATTCGGCAGGTGCATATAGTTGATGAAAACCGCCAGACCCAGAATACCGAAGACAATCGACGGCACCGCGGCGAGGTTAGAGATATTCACCTCGATGATGTCTGTCAGCAGGTTCTTGGGCGCGAATTCCTCTAGGTAGATCGACGCGGCGACCCCGATGGGCAGAGCCAGCGCCAGCACGACCAGCATCATGAACAGCGATCCGATCATCGAAACGCCCATGCCGGCGGCTTCTGGCCGTGCGTCCGACGCGTCAGAACCAGTGATAAAGTCGACGTTAAACCGTTTGTGCAGCGCCCCGTCCGCAATCAGCGCGTCCACCAGATCAAGCTGCTCTGTGTTGATGCTTTTGTCGTTGGCGATGCTCTCGCGGGTGACACGGCCCTTCAGGTATCCATCGACGCGGCTGTTGGTCAGGAATTCGAATTCCACCGCAGTCCCGATCAGTTCGGGGTTCGCCAAGACAAAGTCGCGCAGCTGTGCCGCCGCATCCTTGGAGATGATCGCGCCCATCTCCTTAGGCTTCAAATCTGTGGTGATCCCGGCCTCGGCCACCTTGGCCTCCAGTGCGGCAGCCATCAGTGGCGCATAGCCAAAGGTCGAAACTTTTTTGATCTCGTCCAGATTACGGTTGCCGTTCTTGTCCAGCTTTGCCTCAAGCAGTTGCACATTCAACGTAAGAAATGTCTGTTGAAACGCTCCTGCGCCGCGGCCGATGATTGTGGTCAGCAAGATTGCTAGCATCAGCAGGCCAACAGCAATGGCGGCGATGCCATAGGCTTTGAACCGGGCTTCGGCGCGGTTGCGTTTTACAGTACGTGCATCTGGTTTCAGCAGCGATTGGCGCGGCTTTGCGGGGTTGGGCATATCGGTCATTCGTACTGCTCCCGGTATTTGCGCACGATCAAAAGCGCTAGAACGTTCAGCCCCAAGGTCAACACAAACAGCGTCAGACCAAGGGCAAAGGCGACCAGCGTTTCAGGGCTGGCAAAGTCGGTATCCCCTGTCAGCTGGCTGACAATGCGGGTGGTGATGGTTGTCATCGCTTCCAGCGGATTGCCCGAAATGCGGGCGATAGCCCCTGCCCCCAGCACAACGATCATCGTCTCGCCGATGGCTCGGCTTGCCGCGAGCAACACGGCCCCCACGATCCCCGGCAAAGCGGCAGGCAGCACGACCTGCCGGATCGTCTCGGAATGGGTCGCGCCCAGACCAAACGAGCCGTCACGCATGGATTGCGGTACCGCGTTGATGATATCGTCGCTCAACGAAGAAACGAAAGGGATCAGCATGATGCCCATGACCAGCCCTGCCGTCAGAACAGATGTGGCCCCGCTCATCCAATCGACCCCCAGAAGTCCGTCCTCGCCACGCCCAAAGACTTTGACCAGAAACGGACCGACCGTCAGCAGGGCAAACAGACCGTAAACGATTGTCGGGATACCCGCGAGGATTTCCAGCAAAGGTTTGGCAAAGGCGCGTACTTTGTTGTTGGCGTATTCAGACAGGTAGATCGCGGCAAAAAGACCGATCGGCACGGCCACCAGCAGCGCAATGAACGAGATATAGAGCGTCCCCCAGAGCAGCGGCAGGATCGACAGATCACTGTCGCCACGAAAGTTCGGAGCCCATGTCGTGCCTAGAAAGAAATCCTGCCATGGATGCAGGCGGAAGAAGTTCAATGTCTCGAACAACATCGACAGCACAATCCCCACAGTTGTCAGGATCGCCAGCGACGCAGCGAGCACCAGCAACCCAAGCAGGAACCGTTCCACCGTATTGCGCGCTCGAAAATCGGCGCGTGCGGTGCGCAGCGCGATAAACATCCCGCCCAATACAAGCACGCTGATCACAGCGATCATCAGCCAACGGCCGGTGACCTCCATGCTGCGATAGCGTTGCGCTGCCGCCAGTACCTCTGGCGTCACGTCAGACCCAAGCGCCACGCCGGTGCCTGCCAGAAGCGCGCGCACGTCTGTGGCGGTCACATCCATATCGCGGGCGCTGTCGGCATCCAGCGTGCCGCTTTGCACAGCAGCATCAAGCCCGTTGGCCACGCGGCGCACGTCGCTCATGACCAGGTTGACCGAAGACCCTTCGTTCACAGCGCTTTGCGGAATCATGTCGATCACTGCATTCTGAATCAGCATCGGCTGGACCAGCATCCAGATCGCCAAGACGAACAGCGCCGGAATGGCGGTGAGCATCGCGGCATTATAGCCATAGTAATTCGGGAGGGAGTGCAGCTTGCGCGCATCGCCCGAAACAGACGACATGACCCGGCTGCGTACCAGACCATAGGCAAGGACTGTTAATATCAAAACAACGGCAACTAAGAGCGTCGTTGATCCCACATTGAATAAATCGCGCATGGTGGCCCTCGGTCGTGGCCTATGTCAGGCCATCATTGTTTGGAAAGTATCAGTCCGGCAGCAAAAAACCGGAGACGCCTTGCAGCGCCTCCGGATCGCAAGGCAGGGTTTAGGAACCGCTGCCCAATACAGTTTCGTCAGCAACAACCGACTGTGTCTTCGCCAGTTCTGGGTCGGCAACCAGACCGTATTCGGCCAAAGGACCGTCGGGGCCTGCAATCTCGTCCGCCACGAAGAATTCAGCGTATTCCTTAAGGCCTGGGATCACACCGATGTGTGCTTTCTTGACGTAGAAGAACAGCGGGCGGGATACGGGGTAGTCGCCGCTCGAAATGGTTTCGACTGTTGGCTCTACGCCGCCCATGTTGGCAACGGTCAGCTTGTCGGTGTTGTTCTCGTAGAACGCCAGACCGAAGACGCCGATGCCGTCTTTGTTGCTTTCGATGCGCGCCAGCGTTTCGGTGTAGTCACCGTCGATGTCCACGGACACACCATCGGTGCGCAGCGCGATACATGCTTTTTCAGCGGCTTTCTTGTCGTCGCCATTCGCGGCTTTGAACGCTTCGAAGTCGCCGGTTTCTTCACAACCTGCCAGGATCACTTTTTCTTCGAAGACTTCGCGCGTGCCGTGCTTGGTGCCGGGGATGTAGGCCTGGATCGGCTGCTCGGGGAAGCTGGCGTTCACGTCGGACCACATTTTGTTGGGGTTCGCCACGATCTCGCCGTCGACAACGACTTCGGCGGACAGGGCTTTGTACCAGTCTTCGGGGGTGAATTCGAATGTGTTGCCATTGATGTCGGATGCAAAGACGATGCCGTCATAGCCGATCTGAACTTCGATGATGTCCGTCACACCGTTCGCGGCGCAGGCTTCAACTTCGGAGCTTTTGATCTGGCGCGAGGCGTTTGCCACGTCGATTGTGTTCTCGCCAACACCTTCACAAAAACGCTTCAGACCCGCCGAGGAGCCACCGGATTCAACAACAGGTGTCGGGAAATCGAAGTTTTCGCCAAAGGCTTCGGCAACGATGGATGCATAGGGCAGAACAGTGGAGGAACCGGCAACCTGTACCTGATCACGCGCGGCAGCGGCGGTTGCGGATACGGCGGCAATGGCCAGCGCGGAAGTGGTGAGTTTAACGAGCGACATGATGTCTCCTGTCAGCTTAGAATTGTCTGACCACCCCCATGGTGATCTTGCCGCAGCAATAGGCAAGCGACACTGAGCATTTGTGACAGCCATGTTACAGTTTTATGACGCTGGCGGAAATTGTAAATTATTTTGGATCGAAACGTGACATTTCACGCCGCATCCAAGGGTAGAATCACCGTAAACCGTGCCCCATCTCCCAGATCAGAGGTAATTTTCAGCCGTCCGCGGTGCCGGTTCAGGATATGTTTTACAATCGCCAGCCCCAGCCCCGTCCCGCCAAGCGCGCGACTGCGGTGGCTGTCGGCGCGGTAGAACCGTTCGGTCAGGCGCGGCAGGTGGACAGGGTCGATCCCCGGCCCGTGATCGCGGACCGTGATCCTTACAGCGGGGCCTCGCAACGACGGGTCACGCAATGTGGTCTCTACCAAGATTTCGACCTCTTTCCCCACCCCACCGTATTTAATGCCGTTTTCAATAAGGTTCGTGAACACTTGCAACAGCTGGTCCGTGTCGCCCATCAGCGGCAGAGGATCGTCCCCCATCGTGGCCACCAGCGTCACATCTGCCTCTACGGCCAAGGGGTTAAGATTGCGCATGGTCGATTGCAGCACATAGCGCAGATCAACCTTGTCTGTCGGACGCACTCGTTCGTTTGATTCCACCCGTGACAACGACAGCAGATCCCCCACCAGCCGGTTCATGCGCTCGGCTTCTCCGGTCATGATGGTCAAAAACCTGTCCCGTGCGGGCGCATCGTCTCGTGCAGGGCCGCGCAGCGTTTCGATAAACCCCATCATCGCGGTCAGCGGTGTACGCAGCTCGTGGCTGACATTGGCGACAAAATCGCGGCGCATCTGGCTGGCGTTAGTGACTTGGGTGATATCCTGAAAGCTGAGCAAGACATAATTCATGCCCGTCACCTTGCGCACATGCACCCGAAAGGTCGTGTCATTGCCATTGTCGCTTGCCAGATACTGCGCCTCGCGCGGGGTGTCGTCCTGCTGGCATTGCTCGACCGCGTCCACCACTGCCGGTTGACGCAGGACGTTGATAAAGTGACGGTCCAACGCGCCCCGTCCCAGCAGCGCCTCGGCGGGCGCGTTCATCGCAACGATACGTTCGGCACGGTCAACGGCCAGCGTTGGTAAAGGCAGCGCCGCCAGCAAGTCCGGCAGATGCGGGCGCAGCACCATGCTCAGACGGGTTTAAGCTGGTTGGCAAAGCGCCGCGCGTTGTCTTGGTAGTGTTTCGCGCTGGCGGTCAGCCCTGCAATCGCCGCCGCGTCCAGATCGCGCACGACCTTGCCCGGCGCGCCCATCACCAGCGACCCGTCGGGGATCACCTTGTTTTCGGTGATCAACGCCCCTGCCCCGATCAGGCAGTTCCTGCCGATCTTGGCCCCGTTCAGGATCGTCGCCCCCATGCCGACCAGCGAATTGTCACCGATGGTACAGCCGTGCAGCATGACCTTGTGGCCGATCGTGCAGTTCTCCCCCACGGTCAGCGGGCAGCCCGGGTCCGTGTGAAAGACGCAGTTCTCCTGCACGTTACTGCCTTTGCCGACGAGGATCAGCTCGTTATCACCGCGCAGCGTGCAGCCGAACCAGACAGAGGCCCCTGCTTCAAGCGTCACATTCCCGATGACATTCGCATCCGGGGCGACCCATGCATCTGCGTGTACCTGCGGGGTGATGTCGGCCAAAGCGTAAAGCGTCATTTCGTGTCCTCGAATTCTGATTGCAATGCGCGCACATGATCGACCAGTTTCGGCTGCTGCGAAAGGCGCAATCTTTCGGCGGTGATGATCGACTTCAGCTTGGCCTCTGTCACCGTCAGATCGTCGTTGACCAGCACATAGTCATAGCCGTCCCAATGGCTGATCTCGTCCCAGCTTTTTTCCATCCGCAGGGCGATGGTATCGGGGGCGTCCTGACCACGGGTTTCCAGACGGCGGCGCAACTCCTTGATCGACGGCGGCAGGATAAAGATCGACAGCACATGCTGTTTGAGCGCCGAGTTGCTGATCTGCTGCGCGCCCTGCCAATCCACGTCAAACAGAACGTCGCGACCGCTATCGATCGCCTTTTGCACCGGTCCCTTGGGCGAACCGTAATAGTTGTTAAAGACCCGCGCGTGCTCCAGCATGTCGCCGTCGTTCACCATGGCGCGGAAATCATCCTCGGCAGTAAAAAAGTAATCCTTACCATCTACTTCGCCGACACGCGGGGCGCGGGTTGTAGCCGAAACAGAAAACTCAAGCGAGGTATCCCAATCGCGCAGCTTGCGTGCCAGCGTCGACTTACCCGCCCCCGAGGGCGAGCTGAGGATGATCAATAGGCCGCGTCGGTCGCTCATGTCTTACTCCACATTCTGCACTTGTTCGCGCATCTGGTCTATCACCGCCTTCAATGCCAGCCCGATCTGGGTCAGCGCGGTGTTTTGTGCCTTGGCGCACAGCGTGTTAGCCTCGCGGTTGAACTCCTGCATCAGGAAATCCAGCTTGCGCCCCACGGCCCCGTCCTGCGCAAGCAAGGCGCGGGCGGCATCCACATGGGCGTGCAGGCGGTCGATCTCTTCGGTGATATCGGATTTGACCGCGATCAGCGCCAGTTCCTGCGCCAGCCGGTCGGCATCCACGCCTTCAGCATTGTCCAGCACCCGTGCAAGATTGCGCTGGAGCGTCAGTGACACCTCTTTCTTGCGTGTCTGTGCCTGTGTTGCCGCTTGTGCTGTCAAATCCGCGACCTCTGACAACTGTGCCTCTAGCACCCGCGCCAAGGCCGCCCCTTCACGCGCGCGCATGGCGTTGAAGTCTTCAACCACCGCAGGGAACTCGGCCAGCAGCGTCGCACAAAGGGCCGCCGCGTCATCCACCGTCGTCGCCTGTTCCAGCACGCCGCGCATGGTTACGATGTCCGTCGCTTTGGACGGCGCCAGCGAGATACCCGCGTCCATCGCGCGTGCTTCGATCTGGTGCAGGGCGTCTAAAACGGTTTCAAGCTGATCTGCGTTCACCGTCAATGCGCCGCCGCCATCCTCGCGCGTTATCCGCAGATTGCAGGTGACATTGCCACGGGCGATGGCAGTGGTCAGTTGTTTGCGCAGACCTGCCTCGAGCCCGTCGACCCAGTCCGGCACACGCAGTCGCAGATCAAGCCCCTTGCCGTTGACCGACCGGAGTTCCCAGCCCCAGCTATGCGGGCCGGACGCCCCACTTGCCGAAGCAAAACCCGTCATCGAACGTATCATGGCATGGTCCTTGTCGATTGCGATCTTTGCGCGCCTTAAAAGCGAAAGAACCAAATGGGGCAAGTAAAAAGCCATTCCCCGTCCGCTGGTGGGTTTTGGTAGGCTGATGTGCACGCTTTAATTCTGCGCGAAGCTTAATGGTCTATTAACCAAGTTTACTGTTTTATCTACAAACCACCGCTAATTTGACTAAACCCTTTGGAATTCTCCTGGCACCGCACTGCCGACACTTCGACCGCGACGATTGCAAAAAGGCTATTTCATGACACATCTTCCCCCTTTGGGCGACCACCCCCAAGTCGTACCACGTCGCAGGATGCCGCCGTTTTCCCCTGCAATGTCCGAGGTGCAGGCCTATTGGCAGGGGCTATGCCGTGGTCAGCCGGTTCCGTTCCGGTCCCAGGTCGACCCCTCCGAAATTGCCAGCCTGCTGGATCGTGCCTTTGTGCTTGAGCGAAAACGATCCGAGGTCGCCCGCTTTCGCATTGCGGGATCCTATCTATGCGATGCTATGGCGATGGACCTGCGCGGGATGCCAATGATTTCGCTGTTCGCCCCGTCCGAGAGACGCCGGTGCAGTGATTGGCTCGATCAGATCCTCGCACAGCCCGCAATCGGGGAAATGACGCTCATCGGTCAGGACGCCACTGTTCATGCCCGGATGCTGGTGCTGCCGTTGCGCAGCGACATGGGTCAAATCGACCGGATTCTTGGTTGCCTGGAGCTTACGTCAAACGCCAGCGCATACCCGGGCTTCTATAAAATTGGTGATCTGGCCACCACCGCGATCCCACGCCCCCCACGGGCCTATCTGACCCGCGATACCTGCGCGACTGCCACCGATGGGTTTGCCGACGCCGGTGTCGGTTACACCACGCAGGGCCCGCGCGCCCGTCCGTCTTATCTGAGGCTGGTCAAGTCTGACGTTTAGGAACAATCAGGACCGCCAAGCCTTCTGATCAATGAAAAAGGCCGCGCATCTGCTCTGCACGGCCTTTAATTTTTTCAATGTCTGCAGTGCTTAACCGGCCGCTTTAACCTGCTGGCTGGACCGGCGTGCCGAAAGCTCCTCCGCGACGAGGAACGCAAGTTCAAGCGACTGACTGGCATTCAAACGCGGGTCGCAGGCGGTGTGGTAGCGATCTGACAGGTCTTCGTCCTGCACGGCGCGTACACCGCCGGTGCATTCGGTCACATCCTGTCCCGTCATCTCGAAATGCACGCCACCGGGTACTGTGCCTTCGGCCGCATGAACCGCAAAGAACTCGCGCACTTCACGCAGCACGGAATCAAACGGACGGGTTTTATAGCCACTCGAGGATTTAATCGTGTTGCCGTGCATCGCGTCGCAGGTCCAGACGACATTCGCGCCCTCTTCCTGCACGGTTTTGATCAAACGCGGCAGGTGTTCGCCGACATTGCCGGCCCCGAAACGCGCGATCAGGGTCAGACGGCCCTCTTCGTTTTCAGGGTTCAGCTTGTGCATCAACAGCTTGAGGTCGTCGCTGGTCATGGTCGGGCCGCACTTCAGGCCGATCGGGTTCTGCACGCCGCGGGCAAATTCCACATGCGCGCCGTCGGGTTGACGGGTACGGTCGCCGATCCAGATCATGTGACCGGAACCCGCCAGCCATTTGCCGGTCTGGCTGTCCTGACGGCACAGCGCCTCTTCGTATTCCAACAGCAGCGATTCATGGCTGGTATAATATTCTACCGATTGCAGCGTATGAGCCGTCTCGGATGTCACGCCAGCGGCCGCCATGAAATCGAGCGTATCCGAAATACGGTTCGCGATCTCGCGGTATTTCTCTGCTTTTTCGCTTTCGGTAAAGCCCAGGGTCCAGCCGTGCACCTGATGCACGTCCGCATACCCACCGGTCGAGAACGCACGGATCAGGTTCAATGTCGCTGCAGCCTGCGTGTAGGCGCGCAGCATCTTTTTGGGGTCCGGAATACGCGCCTCTGGGGTAAAGGCGAGCTCGTTGATGATGTCACCACGGTAGCTTGGCAACTCTAGGCCATCAACGGTCTCTGTCGCTGCGGAACGCGGCTTGGCAAATTGGCCTGCCATCCGGCCAAGTTTGATCACTGGCACTTTCGCACCATGCGTCAGCACAATCGCCATCTGCAACATCACCTTGAAGGTGTCGCGGATCATGTCGCTGCTGAATTGCTCAAAGCTTTCGGCACAATCGCCCCCCTGCAGCAAGAACGCCTCGCCGCGACCGGCGGCCGCCAGATGCTTTTTAAGCCGCCGCGCTTCGCCGGCGAAAACCAACAATGGATAACGGGACAATTCAGCTTCGACCGCGCGCAGCGCGTCCTGATCAGGATAGTCGGGCATCTGGATCCGCGGTTTGTCGCGCCAGCTTGATTTTGTCCAATCGGTCATCATTTTTCTCCGAAGTCCGCAGCGCCCAGAGTGACGGGCGCAAAGAAGGTGAATGTGTGGTATATAAAGATCAGGCTCAAGTGACCAGAACCGAAATTCAACCTATTGACCTTCGCCGCCGGTCATGGCCAAGTTTTCGGCAGGTTTTTGAGGGCATCGCCCACTTTGCCCCCATAAATAACCCAAACCTGAAAGGCTGCGTGATGACTGACACCCGTCTGGCCAACCGCTTTCCCACTGACGCAGAAAAGACACGCCGGTTTGTCTTTGTGTTGTTGGAAGATTTTACACTGCTGAGCTTTGCTTCGGCGGTCGAATGCTTGCGGATCGCTAACCGTATGTCCGGGCGCACGGCCTATGACTGGCGCCTAATCGGCGAAGACGGCGGACGCGTGCGCTGTTCGGCGGGGGCGGAATACACGCTGGACGGCAGTCTGGATGAACTGCGCCGCGAAGATACGTTGGTTGTGTGCAGTGGTATCAACGTGCAGGCAGCGACCACTAAAAAGCTATTGGGCTGGCTACGCCGCGAAGCCCGCAAGGGCATGATGGTCGGTGGTCTGTGTACCGCCGCATTTACGCTGGCCAAAGCCGGTTTGCTGGACGGTAAAAAGGCCACGATCCACTGGGAAAACCAGGACAGCTTTAGTGAGGATTTCGAGGACGTGATCCTGACTAAGTCCGTCTTTGTGGTAGACGGGAACCGAATGACAACTGCCGGTGGGACGTCGTCGATCGATCTGATGCTCAAGCTGATTGCCGATGATCTGGGCGAGGATCTGGCGAATGCGGTTGCTGACCAATTGATCTATAGCTCCATTCGGACCGACCAAGACACGCAGCGTCTGTCCGTGCCGACGCGCATTGGCGTGCGCCACCCCAAACTCGGGCAGGTCATCCAGATGATGGAGGCCAATATCGAAGAGCCGATCAGCCCTTCGTCGCTCGCGCGTGATGTAGGCATGTCCACGCGGCAGCTAGAGCGCCTCTTCCGTCGGTATCTAAGCCGCAGCCCCAAGCGTTATTACATGGAGCTACGTCTGCAAAAATCCCGCAACCTGCTGATGCAAACCGATATGAGCGTGATCAATGTCGCACTGGCTTGCGGCTTTGCGTCCCCGTCGCATTTCTCAAAGTGCTACCGTGCGCATTATGATACGACACCCTATCGTGAGCGCGGATCACATGCGGCCAGGCCGGTCGCCTAATCTGTGCCGATCCGGTAGACTGCGCCGTTCCCGACCGAGATGAACCAAATCGCGCCGTCCGGTGCTTCGACGATGTCGCGCACGCGGGCGGTTTCGGGGGTTTTGATCTGGGCGACCTCACGCAGCGGATCCCCCTTAAGGCGCGCGATGTAGTTGAACTTGAGTGACCCCACCAAGATATCACTGCGCCAGTCCGGAAACATCTTGCCAGAATAGACCAGCAACCCCGAAGGGGCGATGGACGGGTCCCAGTAGTATGCGGGCTGTTCCATCCCTTCTTTCGTAGTGCCTTCGCCTATTTTCGCACCGGAGTAGTGCCGCCCGTACGAAATCACAGGCCAGCCATAATTCGCGCCCCTGCGCACGGCGTTAACCTCGTCTCCGCCGCGCGCACCGTGCTCTGACACCCAAAGCTTCCCGCTCGGGTGAAGCCCCGCCCCTTGCGGGTTGCGATGCCCGTAGGACCAGATTTCCGGCAGCACGCCGTCGCGCCCGATAAAGGGATTGTCCTGCGGCACGCTCCCGTCGCGGTTCACGCGAACGACTGATCCGTTGTGCTGGCCCAGATCCTGCGCCGCCGGTCGGTCGCCGCGCTCGCCGATGGTGACAAACAGTGTCCCGTCACGCGCTTCTACGACGCGGCTGCCAAAGTGCTGCCCCTTGGACGATCCCCGCGACATGTTGAACAGATCACGCACATTTTCCAACCGACTGCCGTCTGGCGACAGCTCAGCGGCGGCGAGCGCGGTACCAGCCCCGCCGTCAAGCGCCTTGGCATAGGTTAGGAAAACGGTCCGGGTCGTGTCGAAGTCGCGCGCGAGGGTGATATCAAGCAAACCACCCTGCCCTGAATCCACAACCTGCGGCGTGCCCGCGACCTCATAGATGGTACCCTCACGGGCGCGCAGCAATCGACCATCGCGTTCAGTGATAAGCACGTCACCTTGGGGGAGCACCGCCAACGCCCATGGCGTATCCAGCCCTGATACCCGCTGTTCGATCGTCATTTCTTGCGCAAAGACGTATGGTGCCCCAAAGACCACCGCGCCCAACGACAACGCCAACACCCGTTTCACAACCCTGCGGATCATGGCTTTCTCTCCTGATACACCCCGTTGATGTAAAGCTAGAGCATGCAGCGCTTTAATCCACATCGCCTTGCGCCAGTTTACCTTTGGATAACGCTTTTCTTTTCTCAAATCGGCGCATAGGTTCTTTTGCAGAACACGATGTTCAACAGGGAGAATAATATGAAAAAGATGCTTATGGCCACAACGGCTGCAGCATTGCTGGCCACCAATGCCTATGCCGATGCACACAGCAAAGATGTGAAGCTCGGCGTGATCTTTGGTTTCACCGGCCCGATTGAATCGCTGACCGGTATCATGGCGGAAAGCGCCGAGCTTGCCATGAAAGAAGTCACCGACAGCGGCATGCTGATGGATGGGGCCACGGTTTCGGCCTCGCGCGCTGACACGGGCTGCGTGGACAACGCGCTTGCGGTGTCCAGCGCTGAACGTCTGATCTCCGAAGGGATCAACGGCATTGTGGGCGCGGCTTGCTCTGGCGTGACCGGCGCGGTCTTGCAAAACGCTGCCTTGCCAAACGGAATGGTGATGATCTCGCCCTCCGCCACGTCCCCCGGCCTGACATCGATGGACGACGACGGTCTGTTCTTCCGCACCGCGCCTTCGGACGCCCGTCAGGGTGAAGTCATGGCCGACGTGCTGATGGAAGAAGGCATCAAGCAGGTCGCAGTCACCTATACCAACAATGACTACGGCAAAGGTTTGGCGGACGCATTCCAGCAGGCTTATGAAGCCGCTGGCGGTACGATCACCATTTCCGCGGCCCATGAAGATGGCAAGGCCGATTACTCTGCTGAAGTTGGCGCGCTGGCCTCTGCCGGTGGCGACCGTCTTGTTGTGGCGGGTTATGTCGATCAGGGCGGCTCTGGCCTTGTGCGTGCAGCTATCGATTCCGGTGCGTTCGACACATTCCACTTCCCCGACGGGATGATCGCGGCGAACCTTGAAAACAACTTCGGCACCGAGCTGGACGGCTCTACCGGCCAACACCCCGGCACCGACAGCCCCGGCGCTGACAAATTCACCGCGCTTGTCGACGGTGCGTTTGATACGACATCGCCTTTCGCTCCTGAAAGCTATGATGCAACCGCGCTGTTGATGTTGGCGATGCAGGCCGCGGGCTCCACAGATCCGCAAGTCTATAAGGATCAGATCATGTCGGTGGCCAATGCCCCCGGCGAAAAGATCTATCCCGGCGAACTGGGCAACGCGCTTCAGATCCTCAAGGACGGTGGCGAAGTCGATTATGACGGCGCAACTGCGGTGGAGCTGATCGGACCCGGCGAATCTGCTGGCAGCTACCGTCAGATCAAGATCGAAGGCGGCAAAATCACGACGGTTCAATACCGCTAACATCATATAACATGACAGAAAACAGCCCGCTGCACTGCAGCCGGGCTGTTTTTGCAACGGGGCTTGGGCTCTGCACGGGGAGACATAGTAATGATCGTCGTAGACGACATCCATAAACATTTCGGCGGGTTTCACGCCGTGGACGGTGCCAATCTGACCATTGGCAAAGGCACGATCACCGGCTTGATCGGCCCGAACGGTGCGGGCAAAACCACGCTGTTCAACGTCATCGCCGGCGTGCTCAAGCCCACGTCGGGCCGTGTAACCATGGACGGCGAGGATATCACCGGCCTGCCCCCGCATACGCTGTTTCACAAGGGGTTGCTGCGGACCTTCCAGATCGCCCATGAATTTTCATCCATGAGCTGCCGCGAGAACCTGATGATGGTGCCCGGTGATCAGGCCGGCGAAACGCTGTGGAACACATGGTTCGGACGCAAGCGCATCGCAGATCAGGAACGCGCCCTGCGCGCCAAGGCGGACGAGGTGCTCGAGTTTTTGACGGTCGAACAACTGGCCGAGCAAAAGGCGGGGCAGATCTCGGGCGGTCAGAAAAAGCTGCTAGAGTTGGGGCGGACCATGATGGTCGACGCGAAAATCGTGTTTCTGGACGAAGTCGGTGCCGGCGTGAACCGCACGCTGCTGAACACCATCGGCGACGCGATCATCCGCCTGAACCAAGAACGCGGCTATACCTTCGTCGTCATCGAACACGACATGGATTTTATTGGCCGCTTGTGTGATCCGGTGATCTGTATGGCCGAGGGCAAAGTTCTGGCCCAAGGCACACTGCCCGAAATCAAAGCAAACGAGCAAGTGATCGAGGCCTATCTGGGCACCGGGCTCAAGAACAAGGCTGTGTCTGCATGAGACGCCCGCGGGCTGCATCGCCCCTCTGTGCGGGACTGGCCCTGCCGCAGACAGCAGCGGTTTGGACAGGCGAAAATTCCTGTGACGCGACGGTCCCCTGTGGCGGCCTTGATACCGAAAGAAAGAAACCGACATGAGCAACCCATATGGCGATCGGGGCAACAAGGACCTATCGATCGCGAACCCCAAAGGCCAAGGCACCGCGCAACCTGTCAAAACCGGCGGCAAGAGCCACCCTGCGCCGGGCGGGCCGTTCTTGATCGGTGACACGATGACGGGTGGCTATGGCAAGGGCCCGGATATTCTGCACGGCTGTACAATCGCTGTCGAAAAAGGCGAGATCGCGGTTATCGTCGGTCCCAATGGCGCGGGCAAGTCCACCGCGATGAAAGCCGTGTTCGGCATGCTGGATGTCCGACAGGGTCATGTGCGTCTGGACGGCGAAGACATCACCGCGCTGTCACCGCAGGACCGTGTGGCCAAGGGCATGGGCTTTGTGCCGCAAACCTCGAATATTTTCACCTCGATGACCGTCGAAGAAAACCTCGAGATGGGGGCCTTCATCCGCCGCGATGATTTCCGCGATACGATGGCTCAAGTCTATTACCTGTTCCCGATCCTCAAGGGAAAACGCTATCAGCCAGCGGGTGAGCTGTCGGGCGGCCAACGTCAGCAGGTGGCCGTGGGTCGCGCGCTGATGACCCAGCCCAAAGTTCTGATGCTGGACGAACCTACCGCCGGTGTCTCGCCGATCGTGATGGACGAGTTGTTTGACCGTATCATCGAGGTTGCCCGCACCGGCATTCCGATCCTGATGGTTGAACAGAACGCCCGTCAGGCGCTCGAGATCGCGGATAAGGGATATGTTCTGGTGCAAGGGGCGAACGCCTTTACTGGTACAGGCAAAGAGCTTTTGGAAGATCCCGAAGTTCGCAAATCTTTTCTGGGGGGTTAAGCGATGCGATGGACCCTTCCTCTGGCTCTTGTAGCCTTTGCAGAACCCGCCTTAGCACAGGAAAGCACCGACGCGGCACCGCCTGCCCCAGCGGCCGGCACTGTTTCAACAACACCGCCAGAGCCGTTTCAGCAAACCATCGCCATCGGCTGCCGCTTTGTCTGGGAGTGCGTCGAAAACGAACCCTGTACAGAGACAGAGTTCTCCCCCGACGTCACCGGCACCGCAGGCGGCGCATCTGCTGATGCGCTGGCGGTTCAATCACAAATGGTCAGCGACGCCGAAACCGTCACGCTGACTGGCACGAAACAGGATAAGGCGCTGTCCCTGACGGGCGGTGGGTTTGACGCCCGCCACCTGCTTAGCATCGCCGCCGACGGGGCATCCCGTTACACCGTGCATTACGCTGATGGGCCTATCGCCATCAGCTATCTAGGGACATGTAAATAATGGACTTACTTAACGCTTTTGTCGCCTTGGCCAACTATGTGCTGGTCCCGGGCATTGCTTACGGGTCGCAACTGGCGCTTGGCGCGCTTGGGGTGACACTGGTTTACGGTATCTTGCGGTTCTCGAACTTTGCCCATGGCGATACCATGGCGCTTGGGGCCATGTCGGCAGTGCTGATCACGTGGGGGTTCCAGTCGCTGGGGCTGAGCCTGGGGGTCTTACCGACCGCACTGCTGGCCCTACCATTCGCGATCATCATCACTATCGGGCTGCTGCTTGGCACCGACAAGCTGGTCTATAGCTTCTACCGCGAAAAGAAGGCCAAGCCGGTGATTTTCGTCATCGTCTCGCTGGGGGTGACTTTCGTCTACAATGGCATCACCCGCTTCATCATCGGTGCAGAGGATCAACGCTTTCTGGATGGCGAACGCTTCATCATCTCGGCGCGGGACTTCAAAGAGATGACCGGTCTCGAAGAAGGGCTGGCGATCAAGACCACCCAAGGGCTGACGGTTGTTACGGCTGTCATCGTCGTTGCCGCGTTGTTTTGGTTCTTGAACAAGACGCGGTCGGGCAAATCCATGCGCGCCTATTCCGACAACGAAGATCTGGCGCTGCTGTCGGGCATCAACCCTGAACGGGTGGTCATGATCACATGGATCATCGTCGCCTGCCTTGCGACCACCGCGGGCGTGCTTTACGGGTTGGACAAGTCCTTTAAACCCTTCACCTATTTTCAACTGTTGCTGCCGATTTTCGCCGCCGCCATCGTGGGCGGGCTTGGCAGCCCCATCGGAGCAATCGCAGGCGGTTTTGTCATCGCGTTTTCCGAGGTGACAATCACCTACGCGTGGAAGAAAGTGTTCGGCTACCTCGCGCCCGAGGGGCTTGCCCCCGACGGATTGGTCCAGCTTCTGTCCACCGACTATAAATTCGCCGTCAGCTTCGTGATCTTGTTGATCGTGTTGCTGTTCAAACCCACAGGTCTATTCAAGGGGCAATCGGTATGAACGAGACAGTCAAAAACACCGGCCTTTTCGCCATCGTCGCGGTTCTGATCGTACTGACCGGCGTGACCCAAAGCTGGAACGCCGCGCTGCTGATCATTGCGATGGGGCTGATTTCAAGCATCATGGCGCTTGGGGTAAACCTGCAATGGGGCTTTGCAGGACTTTTCAACGTGGGCATCATGGGGTTTGTGGCACTGGGTGGTCTCGCCGCTGTGCTGATTGGTATGCCCCCCTCCGAAGGGGCTTGGTCCGCGGGCGGCTGGGGCATTGTCGCCGCCTTGCTGACGGGGGCTGCGACGATCCTGCTGGCGGTTCAAGTGATGAAGCGCATGGCCAAGGGCTGGCTCCGCACGCTTCTCGTGCTGGCGGTTCTGGTCGGCGGCTTTTTCATCTTTCGCGCTCTGCTCGACCCTTCGGTCAGTGCGGTAGAGGCCGTGAGCCCCGCCACCACAGGTTATCTTGGCGGGCTTGGCCTACCGGTGATCTTTGCCTGGCCGGTTGGCGGGCTGTTGGCCGCCGGTGCTGCCTGGCTGATCGGAAAAACCGCGCTTGGGCTGCGGTCGGATTACCTTGCGATTGCCACCTTGGGCATCGCGGAAATCATCATCGCTGTGCTCAAGAACGAGGACTGGCTGTCGCGCGGCGTCAAGAATGTTATCGGCATCCCGCGCCCTGTGCCCTATGAGATCGACCTGCAAAACGACGCGGGTTTTGTGGCACAAGCGGCTGGCTTCGGGTTCAACCCTGTGGAAGCGTCGACGCTTTGGGTCAAGTTCTTGTACGTCTGCCTGTTCGCCGTGGTGCTGCTGGTGCTCATGTGGCTGAGCCAGCGGGCACTGAATTCGCCTTGGGGACGGATGCTGCGCGCGATCCGCGATAATGAAGTTGCCGCCGAAGCCATGGGCAAGGACGTTACCGCGCGGCATTTGCAGGTGTTCATCCTCGGCTCTGCCATCTGCGGCATCGCCGGGGCGATGATGACCACGCTGGATGGCCAGCTGACGCCCGGATCCTATCAGCCGCTGCGCTTTACCTTCCTGATCTGGGTGATGGTGATCGTCGGCGGGTCTGGCAATAATCTGGGGGCCGTGTTGGGGGGCTTTTTGATGTGGTATCTTTGGGTGATGGTAGAACCCATGGGGCTGTGGCTGATGCAGATGGTGACCGCGGGCATGTCCGATGGCTATTGGCTAAAAGACCATCTGATCGACTCCGCCGCCCATATGCGGTTGATGACAATGGGCGCAGTGCTGCTGCTGGTCCTTAGGTTCAGCCCGCGCGGATTGATCCCCGAGAAGTAAAAGAATAGGCCTTGTCCCCTGTGGGATAAGGCCTGCCTTCGGCGAGGATTTAGGTCCATTTGGAAGGGGCATCAGCGCCCTTTGAACAACCCGCCCAGAATACCACGCACAATGCGGCGGCCGGTTGTGCCCTTAAGCTCTTTGATCACCACGCTCGCGATGGCACCGCCGAAGCTGTCATCGCTTTTGGTCGTGCGTTTCGCCGTGGATCGTGTCACCCGTTTGCCAGCATAACGCCGCGCTGCGTTGAATTCACGCAGGGCTGGCGATGTGTCTTCGGCTTCCGCTTGTTCTTCGGCCTGTGCCGCTTCTTTCGCGGCATCCTCTGCCCGTTTGGCCAACATTTCGAAAGCCGAGGCGCGGTCGAGGCGGGTGTCGTATTTCCCGGCCATTGGGCTTTGCGCCATCAGGGCAGCGCGGGTGGCAGGATCAAGGGGGCCAAGCTGCGAGGACGGCGGGCGGATCAAGGTCCGCTCGACAACACCGGGTATCCCCTTTTTCTGCAGCATCGACGTGACGGCTTCGCCCACGCCGACCTCGCGGATCGCTTCTTCGGTCTCGAAACGCGGATTGTCGCGGTAGGTTTGGGCGGCGAGACGCAGGTCTTTGCGGTCTCGGGCGGTAAAGGCGCGCAGGGCATGCTGGATACGGTTGCCCAACTGGCCAAGGATATCTTCGGGTACATCGGCGGGGTTTTGCGTGATGAAATACACCCCCACCCCTTTGGAGCGGATCAGACGCGCCACCTGTTCCACCTTATCTACCAGCGCTTTGGGGGCGTCATCAAACAGCAAATGTGCTTCGTCAAAAAAGAAAACAAGTTTGGGTTTCTCCGGATCGCCGACCTCGGGCAGTTCCTCGAAAAGTTCGGACAGCAGCCACAGCAGAAAGGTCGCATAAAGTTTTGGGGCTTGCATCAGCTTGTCAGCGGCGAGGATGTTGATAAAGCCGCGCCCGTCCGTGTCGGTCCGCATCAGATCGCTTAGCGCTAGCGCAGGTTCACCAAAAAGGTCAGCCGCCCCTTGGTTTTCAAGGACCAGGAGCCGCCGCTGGATCGCGCCCACGGACGCCGCAGACACATTGCCATAGCGCAGAGCCAGCGTAGACGCGTTCTTGCCGATCCAGACTAGCAGGGATTGCAAATCTTTCAGGTCCAGAAGCGGCAATCCGTCTTCGTCGGCGACACGAAAGGCGATGTTCAAAATGCCCTCTTGCGCCTCGGTCAGGTCCAACAGCTGCGCCAGCAGCAACGGGCCCATCTCCGAAATCGTCGTCCGGACGGGATGGCCCTGTTTGCCGTACATATCCCAGAAGGTCACAGGGAAAGCGCTGTAGTCGAAATCGTCAAAGCCGATGGTTTGCGCGCGCTCGGTAAAGGGGGTGTGCAACTTATGGCTGGCGGATCCGGCCTGCGCGAGGCCAGATAGATCGCCCTTTACGTCAGACAAGAAGACCGGCACCCCAGCCGCAGAGAAGCCTTCGGCCAGAATTTGCAACGTGACCGTTTTGCCCGTGCCCGTCGCCCCCGCGATCAGACCGTGACGGTTGGCATAGCCGATGTTGAGAAATTGTTTGGTCGCGTAGGCTTCGCCACCCCCGCCGATGAAAATATCATTTGTCACGTATTTAAGTCCTTTTAGGCCAATAGCCTTCAGTCAAAGTGCAGGGTGAGCATACAAACTTAACCTTTTCACACCATAGTGATTTTGTCGCCGATCGTGATGTCCTTTTCGTATCGGCGACACTTCCTCCCTGTCAGACTTGGCCGTGCCTTCGGGTACGGCCCTTTTTTCATTGTGGCCAAGTTTACCGGTCTGAAACGATTGTGAAATTTTATGTTGACGGTTCATCAATGCTTTCGTAACCTGCCCTTAATAGGTCGGCCAAGTCCGACGGGGAGAACGAAGAACAGGGAAAGGGGCGCTTTGCGCCCTTTTTTCTATTGCGCCCCCCAATGGGTCGCCTGCCGCCTTAACCCCCGATGAAATAGGCGAAATTTTGCCTTAAATCACGATCGTTTCACCGCTATCATCCTGACATTAGCGTTGGCGCATGGTAGATGGCGTCGAATTTAACTGATTTGGAACGAGCATGAAAAAGTATATCACACTTCTCCCTCTTTGCGCGGCGATGGCTCTGACTATGCCCGTTTCCGGTTACGCACAAACTGCAGCCACGGAAACACCCGCAGCAACAGACGCCCCGGAAACAACGGCACCGACTGCTGAAGCGGCCCCTGCGACCGAAGAGAACACCACCACCGGCAGCAGCACGGATGTGCAATCGCAGCTCAGCCTTGGTGAAGACTCTGACGGTGAGCCGACCCTTGGAAAGCCCTACACCAAAGAAGTGATCGGTGCGTGGGAAATGCGCTGCATCAAGACCGAAGAAGAGATCGACCCCTGCCAGATGTACCAGCTGATGGATGATGGCCAGGGCGCACCTGTTGCCGAATTCTCGCTGTTCCGTCTGCCAAGCGGCGGCAAGGCAACGGCAGGTGCAACGGTTGTTGTACCGTTGGAAACGGCCCTGCCCTCGCAAATGACACTGACCGTCGATGGGGGCAAAGCCCGCCGTTATCCTTTCGCGTTCTGTAACCCCGTTGGCTGCTATGTGCGCATGGGGCTGACCGATGCCGACGTTGCTGCATTCAAGCGCGGCAAGGAAGCGGTGATCACGATTGTGCCCGCGCTGGCCCCCGACCAGAAGGTTGAACTGGCATTGTCGCTTGACGGGTTCACAGCCAGCTTCGACAAATCCTCGATTGTTGAAAACAAGTAAGTCTTTGGGTGGTCATCTGGCCCCCCTGAGTTACAACAGCCGCCTCTGACCGAGGCGGCTTTTTTTATACGTCGACGTTTGGGTATTCTCGCGTGTTCAGATTGCGCGCAGGGCCAACACCGCGTTCATGCCGCCAAAGGCAAAAGCATTGGACAGCGCGACAGTGACACGCGAATCCCGTGCGATATTCGGCACAACGTCCAGCGCACAGTCGGGGTCGGGTTCTTCGTAGCCGATGGTCGGGGCGATCACCCCATCACGTAGCGCCATAATGCAGGCCAAAAGCTCTACCGCGCCGGTGCCACCGATCAAATGGCCGTGCATCGACTTGGTTGAGCTGATCATCAGCCTGTCCGCGTGGGTCCCAAAGACATCCGCTACCGCTGCGCATTCAGTCTTGTCATTGGCCATCGTACCGGTGCCGTGCGCGTTGATATAGCCTACCTCGTCAGGGTTGATCCGCGCGTCCTGCAGAGCGCCTTTGATGGCGCGTGCGGCCCCTGCCTTGGAGGGCATCACAATATCTGACGCGTCCGATGTCATTGCAAACCCTGACACCTCACACAGGATTTCTGCCCCTCGGGCACGCGCGTGGTCGTAATCCTCGAATACAAAGATACCGGCCCCTTCGCCCTGCACCATCCCGTTCCGATTGGCCGAAAACGGGCGGCAGGCGTCGCGTGACATCACGCGCAGGCCTTCCCACGCTTTGACGCCGCCGAAACACAGCATGGATTCCGATCCCCCCGTGACCATGACCGGTGCCATACCGCTGCGGATCATTGAAAAGGCCTGCGCCATTGCGTGATTTGATGATGCGCAGGCGGTAGAGACGGTGAACGACGGCCCCTTGAGGCGATGCTCCATGCTGACGTGGCTGGCTGCGGCGTTGTTCATCAGACGTGGCACGACAAAGGGATGCACGCGGTTCTTTCCCTCGGCATAAACCGCGCGGTAGTTATCGTCCCACGTGCTCACCCCGCCGCCTGCCGTACCAAGCACCACGCCGGATTTTGCGGCAAGCTCGCCTTCGAAAACAAGCCCCGACTGGATAATCGCCTCGGAGGCCGCGGCCAGCGTGAATTGGGTGAACCGGTCATAGAGCGCAATTTTTTGGCGGTTGTGCTGGCTTTCACCGTCAAATCCGTGCACCTGCCCGCCGATCTGGATCGACAGCCGTTCCACATCGCGAAACGCAAGCGGCCCAATACCACAAACCCCGTTGCGCATGGCCGCAAGCGTATCGGGCACGTTCAACCCCAGCGGATTGACCGTGCCCGCGCCCGTGATGACGACCCGTTTCACGCGTCAGGCCTGCTCGGCGCGCAGCCGTTCAACCCCTGCGACGATGCTCGCAACGCTAGAGATATCAAACCCCGTGGCGTCGGGCTGGTTCGCGTTGAACGGGACCGATACATCAAAGGTTTCTTCGATCGCAAAGATGCTTTCGACGATGCCCATGCTGTCGATGCCCAGACTGTCCAGTGTGCTGCTCATGCTCACGTCCGAGGGCGTCAGAAACGCTTGATCGGCGATGATGCTGATGACCTGATCTTTGATGTTCATCCTAAGTCTCCATCAGAGCGGGCCGCGGACGACCCTAGCTTGTTTCACTGTCTTTGGAGCTGCCCATCTGGGATTTTAACGCGGCCACATCGCGAAGCAAGCGCGGCAAGCGACGCAGCGCCTTGTAGCCTTCGATCTGCTTGCCCATTTCCGTCGCGGGATAGCCCAGCAAGGACCGGCCTGCTGGCGCGTTCGACAGGATCTTGGTGCCGCCACCCGCGATCACACCGTCGCCGATGGTGATGTTGTCGCTGACACCCACCTGACCGCCAAGCACGACATTATCGCCAATCGTCACCGAGCCCGCGATGCCAACCTGACCACAAAGCAGACAGTTCTTGCCCACCACAACGTTGTGGCCCAGATGCACGAGGTTATCGAGCTTGGTGCCGTCGCCAATCGTGGTGTTGCGAATGGTGCCGCTATCCACCGTGCAGTTCATCCCACATTCCACGTCATTCCCGATGGTCACACTTCCAAGCGTGTGAATACGGTTCCATTGTTGCGCTTTTGTGTCGCCGCGATCGCCAAGTGTCTTGCGGGTCTGCTCAACTGTGCTGGGTTCGGCTGTCACAAAGGAAAATCCGTCGCCGCCAATGCGCGCGCCTGGTTGTGCGATGAAATCGTCGCCGATGCGGACCCGAGCACCGATGCTGACATGATCCCGCAGATAGGCGCTCTTGCCCAGAACCGCGTCTGTTCCGATATAGCATTGCGGCCCGATGACAGAGCCAGCGCCAATCTGCGCACCTGCCGCCACAATGGCCAGCGGCCCTACAGATACATCGTCTGCCAGCTGTGCTGTCGGGTCAATGACGGCAGAGGGGTGGATACCCGTCCCAAAGCCCTGCCCCGGGTCCATCATGCGGGTCAGTCCCGACATGGCAAAACGCGGACGGTCAGGCAGGATCGCCGCCTTCAATCCCATCTCTTGCCAGTCGGCATCGGGCCAGAGCATAGCAGCACGCGCCGCGCCGTCTGACAGGGATTGCGCGTATTTGGGGCTCATGGCGAGCGCCAGATCGTCGGGACCCGCGTCGGCTGGCTCTGCCAATTTGGCAATCGAGATGGACGTATCGCCGACCGCTGGCAAGCCAAGCGCGTCGGCGATCTGTTGGATGGTATAAGTCATATGCGGTCTCCCCTTATCAGGGACGAGTTAACCCTGAACCGCGCCCAATGCCACCCCCGCCTTGCTCAGCGCATCCCAAATGCGACCGTCGCGGCCATAGATGTCGGCACGATACTGCGTGTGACCCCGTGGCGTGGTAAAGGCGGTCCGATAGATGAGGTGGACGGGCAGTTCTTTGTCCAGATGCACAAAGGTTTCACGTCCTGTGGCCAACTGGCGTTTGAAATACCCGACCGGATCAGCAGTTTGCGCCGCCAGAAGTGTATAGGCAAAATCGAACGGATCCGCGAGCCGCACGCAGCCGTGGCTAAAGGCGCGCACATCGCGGCTGAAGAGGCTCTTGGACGGCGTGTCGTGCAGGTAAATGTTGTATTTGTTGGGGAAGATGAACTTTACCAGACCAAGTGCATTGGACCGACCGGGCTTTTGACGCATGCCATAGGGGAACGTGCGTTCGGTATAGCGGCTAAAGTTCACCGAGCCTCGGCTGACGATCCGGCCCCGGCCATCGATCAGATCAATATGGCCCGCAGCATTCGGATTCCGCTTCATCGAAGGCAGGTATTCCTTGGTCACAATTGACCGTGGCACCGTCCATGTGGGGTTGATGACGATATATTCCATCATATCCGAAAATTCCGGAGTCAGACGGTCGGACTCATTTGCACCGACGACGGTACGGGTTTCGAAGGTTACCAATCCGTTATCGACCACAGAGGCGGTAAACGCAGGAATGTTAACCAGAATGTGACGTGCACCGCGTTCCTTGTTCAGCCAGCGCTCGCGCTCCATCGCGACGATGACCGACTGCAGACGGGTTTCGACGGTTTTGTTGATCTCGGCCATGGTGCTAGGACCGGCCACGCCGTCTTCGTTCAAACCGTGGTCTTTCTGGAAGCTCAGAACGGCGTCTTGCAGGGTTGCGTCATACGTCATCACGTTCGACCGCTTGAGGTACCCCATCGACATCAAGCGGTTACGCAGCGCGACCACCTGCGCCCCTTGCGCGCCCGGTTTCAATGACGACGCGGGCACCGCAGGGCCCCAACCGCCCTGGCTCAGCAGCTGTTCCATCCGTAGCTTTTCACGCATCAGAGCGTTATATTCCATGGTGTTCGGACGCAGATTGCGCAGAAACGGCGTGGGATCTGCGGCAATGAAATCGGTCAGAGTGGTTTGACGGTCGCGGTACGGCACCTCGCGCACGATGGACGGGTCGATGCGCGACGGCACCAGCACACCGGTTTGAAGGTCGCGGGCGTATTGTAAGAACACGCGCGTCATCTCTACCTCGGCGAGACCGCGATCACGCGGAGTTTGCGCAGCCTTTAGCGTTTCCATCAACCCTTGGGGGTCGTAGCGCGCGACAGGCAACCCATGCAGATCTGCGGCGCGGATGGCAGACATCAACGCAGCGCGACGTGCACGCTGTGTGTCGTTTGCTTCGGTCCAGATCGGCGCGTAACCGTGGGTCCGGTAATACGCAGCGATGTCTTCGTCCCGCGATGCGGCTTCCGCGACGGCTTGTTTGAACGCGGTCACCTGCGCAAAAGCGGGCTGCGGTGCGGAAAGGAGCGTCAAAGCTGTCGCTGCCGCCCCGAGAAAACCAGTAAGGCGGCGAAATTTCCGCGATTGAATAGCTAAAATACGAGTCATTGATTCCCCCGAAATCGGTGAGCTTTGGTTTCCCTAGATACGCATGGAACCCCGGCATATTGTCCAATAACAAAGCCCGTGAACTGGAATCTAAGGGTAAATTGATGCTTATCCGCATCGCCCCTGTTGCAAAAATGAACACCTCCCTAAGCGTTGCGCAAAAATTCGCCTAAATTTGTTGTGAGATGGAACCTTTTCGATTCAGCACTTGGTTCAAGAATCGCGCTATGCCATAAATTGTTGCATCTGGGGATCGATGGAAATTTCCGTGTAACATCATGGAACCAAAGGCAGAAAACGGGACACATAATTAATGACTGGTAAGAGCACTTCGGGCATGACCCGGCGCTCCGTATTGGGCGCATTCGCAGCGACAGCCGTAGCAGCAGCACCGAGCTTTGCAAACGCAGCAGGATTTTTACGTGGGGCCGGCGATATTCGTCGCATCAAGATGTATTCCGGTCGTACCGGCGAACGCATCGACATGATCTATTGGATCGAAGGCAACTACATCAAAGATGCCGTATCCGAATTGAACTATTTTATGCGCGACTGGCGTACCGATGGTGTCAAATCGATGGACTTGCGTACCGTCGATATCATGGCCGCCTCGCACAACCTTCTCGACGTATCCGAACCTTACATGCTTTTGTCCGGCTATCGCAGCCCGCAGACAAACGCGATGCTGCGCTCCAGATCGGGCGGTGTAGCCAAGAACTCCTTGCACATGCGGGGTCAGGCCGCTGATTTGCGTCTCGCATCACGTTCGGTGAACCAAATGGCCCGCGCGGCAATCGCCTGCAACGGCGGCGGTGTCGGTCGCTACTCGGGCTCGAACTTCGTCCATATGGATTGCGGTCAGGTGCGTAACTGGGGCGGTTAATCGCGCCTCTGAGTTTACCACGGAAACAAAGCGCCCTCGGGCGCTTTTTTCGTTTTTAAACACCGCCAAAGAACACCGTCAGATGGTCAGCCGATCCACGCCAGCGTGACCCCGGCCAACACGCCATAGCGCAGCGCCTTGCCGATCCCGACGATCGCCACAAAGGACCAAAGCGGTTCTTTCAACACGCCTGCCGTGACGGTCAGCGCATCCCCGACAACAGGGAACCAGCTGACCAGCAGCGACCAGCGCCCATAGCGCGCGTACCATGTCTCGGCGCGTGCCATCTGCGACGGCGATGCGGGGAACCAGCGTTTGCCCTGAAACCGCAACACCGCATGACCCAGCCCCCAATTTACCACCGACCCCAGCACATTGCCGACCGTTGCCACAGCCAGCAACACAAGAACCCCGTGCTGACCATGTAGCATCAGACCGACAAGCAGCGCTTCGGATTGCATCGGAAGAATCGTAGCAGCCAGAAAGGCGACGGTGAATAGGCTGAGGTATCCGGTCATCCGGACCATCTCCCCGAACGGCATGCCACGCCGCTATCGGGCGGCTGCAACCGCAAGTCATCGCGGTGAATTTTATCGTAAGAGGGATATGGCGGACAGACAGGGATTCGAACCCTGGAGACGGTCTCCCGCCTACACACTTTCCAGGCGTGCGCCTTCGACCACTCGGCCACCTGTCCATTGAGGGGGTGTTTAGCGTGACCTGCTGTCAGGGTGCAAGGGGTAAAACGCGCGAATTTCAACAAGATTTCAATGCGCCGCTCAGCTGTCGAGATGGACGTATATCCGACGGGTGTCGCGCCCCTTTTTCTCAATCTTACCAAGGCGTATCGCGCCGATCTCTCCGGTTCTGGCGACATGGGTACCGCCACAGGGCTGAAGGTCGATCCAGGCGTTATCCTCGCCGATCTGCACCAACCGCACCTCGGCTGCTGTCGCCGGTGGGGCGACAGACAATGTCTTGACCAGATCAGGAGCGGCTTGCAGTTCTTCTTGGGTAATCCAATGATCGGTAATCGGTAAATCTTGCCCAATATAAGACAGCAGCGCGTCTTCTATCGCGTCGCGATCCTCTGGCGCATCGGCTAGATCAAAGTCGATCCGTCCGTGCGTCGCCGAAATCTGCCCGCCGACCACGGGAAACGGCACCACCACAGACAGCAAATGCAACAGGCTGTGCACGCGCATATGCCGGTGACGGCGGTCCCAATCCAGCGCTAGCGTCACATGGGTACCCGCCTGTGGAATAACCGCCGGTTCGGCGGGGACCAGAATAACACTGCCGTCCTGCCCCTTTACCGTGGTGGCAATAGGCATACGTTGCCTGTCCCAGCTCAGCCAACCACTGTCGCCGGGTTGCCCGCCGCCAGTGGGGTAAAACAGCGCACGGTCCAGTACGATCCCACCTTCAGGCGTGATAGAGACGACTTTTGCCGCGCTGTCGCGGGCGTAGGTGTCGGTAAGGTAGATCGGTTGGCTCAATTGTCCGCTTCTCCGTCTGGTTTCGGCGCTGTTGGCGCTGGTTCGGGCGCGCGATTGCGGAACCAGACATCGCGCTGTGGAAAGGGGACTTCGATTTTTTCTTCGGCAAAGCGGTCGACAATGGCGTGGTTAATATCGCTCTGGACCGACATCATCCAGTTCACGTCTCGCAAAAATGCCCGGATCTCAAACTCAAGCGCATCTGCGCCAAAGCTCACCAACAGCACATTCGGCGCGGGGTTTGCCAGCACTAGGGGTTGTGCTTCAGCGATCTCTCGCAGAACGGTTTCGACCCGACGGGTATCGGTGCCATAGGCCACACCCACCTTTACGATAAGCCGCCCCACGGTATTGCCACGGGTAAAGTTCGTCACTGTGCCGCTGACCAAATCGGCGTTGGGGACAATAACATCGGTGCGGTCAAAGGTTTCGATCCGCGTCGACCGAACGGAAATGTCGCGCACATAGCCCGACTTTCCGCCGACCTCGATCCAGTCGCCTTCCGAGATCGGCCGCTCGATCAGCAAGATGATCCCGGATACAAAGTTGCTGACGATATTTTGCAGGCCAAAACCGATACCGACCGACAAGGCACCAGCCACAATCGCGAGCGAGCTCAGGTCGATCCCCGCACCGGTGATCGCCGCCAGTGCGGCCAGAAAAATACCGACATACCCAAGCCCCGACAGCAAGGCGTTCTGCCCACCGATATCAATCTTGGTTTTGGGCAGCACGTTGCTGCGCAAGGTGCCTTGCAACAAACGCGTCAGCAGATAACCGATGGCGAAAATGATGGCAAACGCCAGCAGGTTCGACGGTGCAATACGGCTTTCCCCGACGGTAAATCCGCGCCCGAATGCGGCCCAAAGCTCTGTCAGATCGGCGACCCGCGCGCCCCAGACCAGCGCCAGCGCAGGCGCGGCCAGCATCAGCAGGATCAACCCGAAGAGCAACGGCATCAAGGCTTCGCGGGCAGCCGGTCCCTGCCCTGTTATCGCGCCGTACACATCTGCCGAAAACCGTTGCAACGCCATGACCAGCCCCAACACCGCCAGCGTCGTGACATAGGGGCGCAAAATCGCGTCGGACAGGTCTTGGTAGCCAAAGGCGAACAGAACCGGCGCGGCAATCGACACAGCAATCGCCCCCAGCCCTGCGCTGCGCACGATCCGCGCATGCGTAGAGGCTTTGGTCACGCCATCTGCGTCTGGAGTGTCCTCGTCGGGGTCGCGATAGCCGCGCAAAATCCGGCCAATTTGAAACAGCGCGAGGCTGGTCAGCACGGCTAGCGGAAACTGCACGACCGCACGGGTCGCCGCACTGGGGTCACCAAATTCCAACACTGTCAGGGCGACGATCGATAAGATGATGACGAGCGTGATGGCATTCACATAGAGCCGCGCCATTTTTCGTTGGGCTGCAGGTAACGGCAGCAACGCCTCCTCCTGCTCGCGGGCGAACACGCGTTCAGAAACCCAGCGAAACCCGAATATCATGAGCCCGATGATCGGCAGCAGTTCGACGAGCAAAGAAGATCGCGCGCCTAGAAAACCGCTTTGACGGGCGGCAATTGACAGCAAAAACAAGCCCGCCAATGGAAAAAGGATGCGCAACAGCGAGACGATGAACCGCCAGATGCCCAGACCACGCGCCTGACGATCGCGCAACGCATTCACAATCCCCATTGCCCACAGTCGGCCCCGAAAGAGCAGCAGCAGGCCCGCCAAGCCAGCCAATAGTACGGTCGGAAGATTACGTTCCAACGTATCCAGTGCGCTGTCGGTGTCTTGTTCTGCACTTTCTTCCCAGAAAGCGGCGAAGGCGTTTTGCACGTCAACCAGTGCGGGGGCCCAATAGGCCGGGTTTAGGGGTGACGGCGTCGCACGCAGCAGCCGTTCGGTTTGTCGATCACGGATGCGTTTGTCGATCTCGCGGACCAGACCGTCAGCCCGCAGGAACTCTCGTTCTGCGATCTGGACGGGGGCGAGCAGCGTGTTCAGTTGTTGATTGATATCGGCGCGGGTTTTAGCGACTTCGGGCGCTTCGGGTTCGGCGTTCTCGCCCTCAGGCACAGGACCCAAAGCGGCAAGCTGGTCGCGCAGTGCGGCGATGCGATCGGCGTTCAAGGTGCGCGCCGCCTCGAATTCAGACCGGTAACCGACCACACGCGCGCGCATGCTTTCAAGTTCGGTGGTCGGGGTATCGACCTCTTCCACCGATTGTTCAGCCTTAACGGCGACGCTGTCCCACCGCTCTGCCGTTTCTTCGACATCGGTCTGCGCGATGGCCGCGGTCGTCAGGCAAAGCGCCAGAAGACCGCCGGCCAGAAGCCCCCTGAGCGTGGCGTTCATTGGTCTTCGAAAACGCCAGGAATGGATTGTGGCGCACGGTCCAGCCAGCCTGGTACCGGCAGGTTTTTTTCGCGCAGGAAATCGGGGTTGAACAGTTTCGACTGATAACGCGTGCCAAAGTCGCACAGGATCGTCACAATGGTATGACCAGGCCCCATATCCTTGGCCAAGCGCACGGCGCCCGCCACGTTCACACCCGACGACGCGCCAAGGCACAGTCCTTCGTGTTGTAGTAGGTCAAAGACATAGGGCAGCGCCTCGGCGTCCGAGACGTTATAGCTGAAATCAGGCGTGAACCCTTCGAGGTTCTTGGTGATGCGCACCTGACCGATGCCCTCGGCGATCGATCCGCCTTCGGCAACCAGTTCACCTTTGGTGTAATAGTTATGTAGCGCCGCCCCATCGGGATCGGCAATCGCGATTTTCACACCCTTGGGCTGCAACGCCATGCCAATACCGGCCAGCGTCCCGCCAGATCCCACCGCACAGCAGAACCCGTCAACCTTGCCGCCGGTCTGTTCCCAGATTTCGGGGCCGGTCGTTTCAATATGCGCCTGACGGTTGGCAACGTTGTCAAACTGGTTGGCCCAGATCACGCCCTCGTTTGTGGTACGTGCCAGCTCGTTCGCAAGACGTTCAGAATAGCGCACAAAGTTGTTGGGGTTGCGATACGGCGCGGCTGGCACCTGGACCAGCTCGGCACCGGCCAGACGCAGCATGTCCTTTTTTTCCTGACTTTGCGTTTCAGGAATGACAATCACGGTTTTGAACCCCATCGACGCGCCGACCAGCGCAAGCCCGATGCCGGTGTTGCCCGCCGTGCCTTCAACAATCGTGCCGCCGGGTTTCAGCGTGCCCTTGGCGATGGCATCCTGAATGATGAACAGGGCGGCCCGGTCCTTGACCGATTGGCCGGGGTTCATGAATTCTGCCTTGCCATATATCTCGCAGCCGGTTTCCTCGCTCGCCTTGCGCAGACGGATAAGAGGTGTGTTGCCAATGGCCTGTGCCAGATCAGATGCGACGTGCATGGAATGCTCCTAAATCAAGTTACCTCCGGTGTAGCGGCGGGCGCTTCCAACCTCAAGCGTTCCCGATGCCGCGCGAGCCAATACGCGGCAATCACCAGCGGCGCATTGGCAGCTTCAAGCTGGTCCACCATGGTCATCAGCGCATCAAAGCCGATGAGATGGGACCGGATATCCTCGTTTTCCACCTCAAGCCCGTTCACCCCGGTGCTACCATCGGGCAAATCGGCAAGCCCCAGATAGATATAGAAAAATTCCGTAGAATCCCCCGGAGAGGCATAGACTTCCGCGATTTTTTCAAGCTTGCGCAGGGTCAGCCCCGCTTCTTCCTGCGCCTCACGATGCGCGGCGTCTTCGGGGCTTTCGCCCGGATCAACGCGGCCCGCGATGGGTTCAAGCTGCCACTGCGCCCTATCTCCCCGCGCCACCGGCCCCATGCGCAGCTGCTCTACGAGCATCACCCGATCTCGCACCGGATCATAGGGCAGCACCAACGCGGCGTCGGTCGCGACGAAGACCGCACGCTCCAGCACATCGGTCATCGTGCCATCAAATCGCTCGTGTGAAAGGTGATATTCATTCAAAGCGAAATAATTGGTATAGGCGCGGTCAATCCGGTCGATCCGCACCTTGCCGTCCAGCGTCCCTGCCCCGTGTTTCGACCCAAGCGCATTCATCTGCGCCGCCGCCCGTGACCGGATCATCGGGAACATCTGCGCGACGCGGTCGGCGGTGTAGACCCCGAAATAATCCATCACCTCGCGCGCGGCAAAGCAGCTGAGCGCGCCCCATTCCGCCTGCCATTGCGCCAGCGACCACGGTTCGCGCGTGGACCATTGATCTGGCCGCGCAAAATAACCCAAGGCGCTGGCTCCGCTTTCCAGCCTCACCCCTTTTAGATCGTAGGCAAAGCTGCCCTCGTAGAAATTCAACCGGTCCAGATCGTTTTGACCGAGCCCGCGCAGCAGCAGCCCCTCAGCGCTTTGACCTGACGCAGGTACGATACAAGGAAAAGGCCCTTCCACCACCGACAAGGCCACGTGATCGGGCAGACGGTCTGCTGAAATATCCAACCGGTCCGAGGTGCGGCCCAGTACGATTTCAAGCAGGGGCACATGGCGCAGGGATCCATAAAGGAAAAGATCAGTCATCGCTTAAGGGAACCTTCTATCAATGACGTTGGTCACGATGCCACTAACGGCCCCGCCCAAAAGGACGACCGCGATAATCGGCACCGTCGCGATAATCAGAAAGTATTCTGCCCCGATACCGATCATCCCAACGAGCGCATCACCAACCCCGTCGAAACGATGCATCATCGCTTTCTCAATCATCTCGCGCCCACTTTGCACAAACAGCCCCCAGAACACCAAGACCACCGCGCCGGTTACGCCGATAGTAATGCCTTCTGATATGCCGCCGCCGACACGCGACCCAACGACCCGCCACCCCACGATAAGACCGAGGGCGATGTTGGTGGGAATAAAATACCCGAACTGCGTCGACGTGGGCATCAATGGCATGATCATGCGCGACAGGGCATAGCCCATCAGCGCCAAACAAACGGCAGCGGTCAGACGGGCGGCGGTCGGCATCGGAACATCCTTAGACTACGGGCAATACGCCCCTAGGCTGGGCGTTTCACCGTGATCTGTGTCACATCGCAATTGCCGCTGTCAAAGGTAGACGCGCATGAGGTCAGATAGAAATCCCACATGCGTTTAAAGCGTTCATCGAACCCCATGCGGGATATCTCTTCCCATTTCTCATTGAAGGTCCGATGCCAACGCCGCAGTGTCACATCATAGCTTTCCCCGAACTCAATAGACTTTTCAACGGCTAAACCGGCGTTCTCAACCTGTTGCTTTAACACCGTGGGGCTTGGGAGCATGCCACCCGGAAAGATATATTTCTGAATAAAATCAACGCCTCGCTTGTAAACCTTCCAGCGGCGATCTGGCACAGTGATGATCTGCAGGGTTGCCTGACATCCAGGTTTAAGACAGTCGTGCAATGTCTTGAAATAAGACGGCCAATACTGTTCGCCGACGGCCTCGAACATTTCAATACTGGCGATACCGTCATATTTGCCGCGTTCATCGCGATAATCTTGAAGCTTAAACTCAACAAAGTCTGATAAACCTGCGTTTTCTATACGTTCTTTGGCGTAGTTAAACTGTTCTTTACTGATGGTCAGACAGGTTACCTTTAGCCCGCGTTCCTTAGCGGCATATTCTGCAAAACCGCCCCATCCGCAGCCGATCTCCAGCACGTGATCCCCGGGCACGACCCCCATCTGATTCACCATAGAGGCGTATTTCGCTGTCTGCGCTGACTCCAGAGATTGTTGGACCCCGTCTTCGAAAATTGCGCTGGAATAGGTCATCGTGTCATCAAGCCACAATTTGTAAAAATCATTACCCAAATCATAGTGATAGCTGATGTTCTTGCGTGCCTGCTTTTTGCTGTTGCGCTGCAACCAGAAGCGCAGGGATTCAAACTTACGGATCAACCCCATACCGGGAAAGGAGTCGTAAATGTCCTCGTTCGCATGGGCGACGTCCATAAAGGCCTGCAGGTCCGGCGTGCTCCACCATTCATCGAGGTAGGCGTCGCTAAATCCAAGGTCACCCTCCCTGATAAGGCGGGCGAACAAGTCGTTGTTATGGATACGGATTTCCGCAACCGGGACCGGATTCTGACCAACCGCGCGAAAGCACCGCCCGTCGGGCATAATAAAGTCGACCTGCCCATTTTGCATTTCTTGCGCCATCGCAAAAACACGCGAGAAATATCGAGGAAGGGCAGCCTGCCCCTCGGTGCTGGTCAAAATCATTCGCTCTCCTGTATGCGCTTGGACGCGTATCTTATTGGTTTATGGGGGTTACGTGGGTGATCCACGTTTCATAAGGGTTAAAAGTTTCGCCCCTTGTAGGTTTCCAGAGCCCGCTCACGCCCTTCATCCAGCGCAATGATCTTTTCGGGATAGTCATCCTGCGCTGACAAGGGCCAGCTGCGCGGGATTGCATCGAAAAACGCGAGCGCATCCTTATGCGGATTGGCCCGCCCTTCGGCGATCCAACGGCTGGCATAGTCCCTATTCTTATCAAATTTATCAAGCTGTGTCTCGGGGTTGAACACGCGAAAGTAAGGCGAGGCATCCGGCCCCGACCCCGCCGCCCATTGCCACCCCATCGCATTGCTCGCGGGATCCCAGTCGATAAGACAATGTTCGAACCATTTTTGGCCGATCCGCCAATGACACATCAAATGTTTCGTCAAATAACTGGCCACGATCATGCGGCCCCGGTTGTGCATCCGTCCGGTCACGTACAGCTCGCGCATGGCGGCATCGACAAAAGGCTCGCCCGTGCGCCCTTGTTTCCAGGCCTTAACCTCGGCACGGCGCTCGTCCTCGTTCCATGGAAAGGAATCCCATTCCTCGCGCCAGTTATCGGTCAACATCCGTGGCGTGTGATACATCAGGTGGCACGCGAATTCGCGCCAAACCAGTTCTTTAAGGAAGGTCTCAGCCCCTTGTTTACCATCCTGCAGTGCGCGCTGGCCAGCGTGCCAACATTGGTGCGGGCTGATCTCGCCGAGAGACAGGTTCTCTGACAGGTTGGATGTACCATCGGTGCCAGGAATATCGCGGGTTTGCTTATATTCGGCCACCCCATGGGCCATAAAGCCCCCCAACCGCGACTGCGCGGCCTTTTCGCCGAGGCAAACAAAGGGGCGCACCACATCCGCACCACGGTTCATCGCGACCGCCAAGCCCCAACCTTCCAGCGCATCGCTTGCGGGCCATTCCTCCGGCGCGCACAACTCAGACGGCGCGGCCAGCGGTGGCTCAACATCGCGGGTTTTGACGTTGTTCCAGAACGGCGTGTAGACCTTGTAGCAATCGCCTGCCTTGGTCTCTACGCTCCACGGCTCAAACATCACATGTCCGCCAAAGGACTTGGCATCAACGCCTTGGTCGCACAGGGTTTCTTTGATCTTGCTGTCACGCTGTAAACTCGCCGGATCATACAGCCGCGACCAATAGACAGCTTCCGCGCCTGTTTCCTTGACGAGGGCCTGCAACACGTCGAGCGCATCGCCTTCGCGCAGTACAAGCTTGCTGGACATCGCGTCAAAACTGTCGGCCAGCGCCCCGAGCCCCAGACCGAGCCGCCATTTCGGCGCAGCGCCAAGGGCGTCGACCGTGGTATCCTTGATAAAGACGGGAATAACCGGACGGCCGGACTGCGCAGCAGCGGACAAGGCGGGGTGATCGCTCAGCCGAAGGTCGCGGCGATACCAAAGAAGAATGGGGCTGTTGTCGGACATATCAAACTTTGCGTTAAGGTGATGCAAAGCTAGCACGTCCCCCGTAACGTCAAGACCATAACAGTCCCTATTAACGCCAAACGGCGACCCACAGGGGCCGCCGCTCGGTAGATTTAACTCAGGTAATGCCGGTTCAGGCGTTCACATCGACCACCACACGGCCCCGGATTTGCCCGTTCAGGATGTCCGCACCAAGTTTTGGCAAATCGCTGAGTGCTGCAGGCACAACCATATCTTCCAGTTTGGAGAGCGGCAGGTCTTTCCCGACCCGCTGCCATGCGCGCAGACGGTTCTCGTAGGGCTGCATAACGGAATCAATGCCCAGCAGGTTCACACCGCGCAGCAGAAAGGGGATGACAGTGGCGGGTAACCCTGCCCCACCCGCAAGACCAACAGCTGCAACCGAACCGCCGTATTTCATCTGCCCCAATACCCGCGCCAGCATCTCGCCCCCGACGGCATCAATGCAGCCGGCCCAGGTTTCGGCCTCGAGCGGGCGCTTGACGGTTTCGTTTAGCTCTTCGCGCGCAACGATCTGGCTGACGCCGAGAGATTTCAGATAGTCCGCTGTGTCAGGACGCCCGGTTACGCCAGCAACCTCATACCCCAAATTGGCAAGTATCGCGACTGCGACCGACCCGACACCGCCTGCAGCACCTGTGACTAGAACCGGCCCGTTGCCTGATACCAGCCCGTGATCCTCCAGCGCCATGACAGATAACATCGCGGTAAATCCCGCCGTGCCGACAGCCATCGCCTGCCGCGTATCCAGCCCCTCGGGGAGAGGCACCAACCAGTCGGCCTTGACCCGCGCCTTTTGTGAATAGCCGCCCCAATGCGCCTCACCCACGCGCCAACCGGTCAGCACAACCTTGTCGCCGGGTTTATAGCGATCATCGTCGGATGCTTCGACCGTGCCGGCAAAATCAATACCGGGGATGTGCGGATATTTGCGTACCAATCCGCCACCGGGGCCAATGCATAGCCCGTCTTTGTAGTTCACGGTCGAATATTCGACAGCAACTGTCACGTCACCCTCGGGCAAACGATCAAGGTCAATCTGGGTCACTTCAGCATGGGTCTTGCCGGTTTCCTCATCTTTGTTCACCATCAACGCATTAAACATCATATCTCCTGTCTCGGGCCGCCGTTCAGGGCCCGCTTCATTTTGCCAGTAAACTCTGGGGAGCCCGAGGGGCTGGCCCCTCGGTCCCGAAGGTTCAAGCTGCACGCAGCGGATTTTGACCGCCGACTCGCATCTTGCAAAATTAATGTCAGACATTTAAAGTTTTTCCAAACCATAAATGTAAGACAAATGAATACCACGCCACAAACCGCCTCTGACTTGTCCAGCCAAATTGCTGCGAACATCCGCGATGCTATCATCAAGGGCGTGTTGATCGTGGACGAACGTCTGCCGTCTGAGGCAGAGCTTTCAGCTCAGTTCAATGTTTCGCGCGCGACAGTACGCGAGGCGCTCAAGCGGTTGGCCGCGCAATCGTTGATCCGCACGCAACGCGGTGCGACAGGCGGCGCTTTCGTCAATCGCATTAGCTTTGAAGCCGCTCAAGCGCAGCAGATCACGACCTCTACCCTACTTTTGTCAATGAACGACGTCAGCTTTGAAACCGCCTGCGAGGCCCGTTTCGCACTTGAGAGAGCCTGCGCGCCTTTATCGGCAGCCCGAAGGCAAGACAGCCACCTAAAGGCGATGCAGGACGCGCTTGACACACAATCCGCGCCGGCGCTGTCAGATGCAGGGTTTTGCGCTGCCGATGTGGCATTCCACCGCGCATTGGTCGACGCAGCGGGCAACCCGGTCCTGTCTTACCAGCTCGCTGGCGCGGTCGAGGCGATGCAGCCTTTGATGAACATGATTACTTTCACGGCGTGGTCCCGCGATGCAATCGTCGCGCGTCACCGCGAGATCGCCACCGCAATGACGACACGCAACGCTGCTGCCGTCGCGGCCGGACTGACGCTGCTTGAACAAGAGACCCAGACCCTTGCCCGTACCGTCTTTGCCCGCCGCACCAAGCAGCCGAACGCGGCACCGTAGCCGCTGCACCTGCGGATTTTCATGGCTTTCCCCTTGCAAAGAAAACCACGTCCCTTATATCTGAACTGTCCTTAGGGACTATGGGTATAAACGCGCATGTAATAAGCGGTTCGGACCCGGGGGCGGTACCCGGCGACTCCACCAATCATCCTTCATTTGGGGATTATGGGGTCGAAACAGGATCGACGAACGTCTAAAGATGTAGCTTTATCTCGGTTGACTGCCACCGTTATCGGCGTTGAATGTACAATTGCAAATGACAATCGTGCTCCAATGGCGATGGCCGCGTAAGCAGTTCCGGTAACCGATTTCTGAAGCCCTTGCCCTTTGCAGGGTAAGGCGGGGTTCGCAGGCACCTGGCAACAGAAGCCTGCACTACCATCCATTGCTGTCGCGATCTCGCGCGCGCCTTTTGGTGCCGTTGGATTTGCGGCGCTGGTGCGCTGCCCGGTACGGCCTGCCGATCGATCGATTGTATCCGTGCGCAGAGAATTTCCCCGCTTTCGACCGCCTGCCCTTTTCATCGTTTCCGAATCCCTTATGCTTTCTCGAGTTCACGGGGAAACATGATGTCGGAAACGATCGACTACGGAAATTTGATGCACCGGGCGATGCGCGGCCTGATCGAGCAGGTTCTGCTCGGGATTGCGCGCGACGGCTTGCCGGGCGAGCATCATTTCTACATCACATTCGACACGATGCATCCCGATGTCGAGATCGCCGACTGGCTGTCGGACCGCTACCCCGGCGAGATGACGGTGGTCATCCAGCACTGGTTCGACAACCTGGACGTGACCGGCGACGGCTTTTCGATCACCCTCAACTTCGGCGAGTCGCCAGAGCCGCTTTACATTCCCTATGATGCGATCAAGACCTTCGTCGATCCGTCGGTCGAATTCGGCCTGCGCTTCGAGACCCAGCAAAGTGACGATGCCGAGCCCGAGGCCGCCTTCACCGAGGTCGAGGATGACGAGCCGGAGGCCGAAAAGCAGGATGCCGAAGTGGTCAGCCTGGACAGCTTTCGCAAGTAGCCAAGGCTTGCAGGGCCGTTGAGGGGGCTGTATCCCGCGGGGCGAGCGGGCCTGTCGGCTGTGACGGGGCCTGTCATCAGCCACGCTAAGGAGTCCGCATGACCCAGACCCGCACCGAGACTGACAGTTTTGGCCCACTCGAAGTGCCCGCCGATAAATACTGGGGTGCGCAGACCCAGCGCTCGATCCTGAATTTTCCCATCGGTTGGGAACGCCAGCCGATCGCCATCGTCCGTGCCCTCGGCGTCATCAAGCAGGCTTGCGCGCAGGCCAACAAGGCATCCGGCAAGCTTGATGCGGGCCTGGCAGATGCCGTCATCCAGGCCGCTTCCGAGGTCGTGGCCGGCAAGTTCGACGACAACTTTCCGCTGGTGGTGTGGCAGACCGGCTCTGGCACGCAGTCGAACATGAACGCCAACGAGGTCATCGCCAACCGCGCGATCGAGATACTGGGCGGCACCATCGGCACCAAGGACCCGGTGCATCCGAATGACCATTGCAACATGGGCCAGTCGAGCAACGACACCTTCCCCACCGCTATGCATATCGCCGCGGCCACCACGGCGCGCGACGTGCTGCTGCCGGGCCTGCGCAAGCTGCACGCGGCACTCGAGGCGAAGGTCGCCGAATTCGACGGCATCATCAAGATCGGCCGCACCCACACGATGGACGCGACTCCGCTGACGCTGGCGCAGGAATTTTCGGGCTATGCGCATCAGGTGGCCATGGGCATCCGCCGGATCGAGGCCGCGGTGCCGCGCATCTACGAACTGCCCGGCAAGGTCAACCCGACCCAGGCCGAGGCGATGACCCAGGTCTGCGCTCATGTGATGGGCAATGACGCGGCCGTCGGCTTTGCCGCCAGCCAGGGGCATTTCGAGCTGAACGTCTACAAGCCGATGATGGCCTATAACCTGCTGCAATCCATGCAGCTTCTGGGCGATGCCAGCGTGGCCTTCACCGACAATTGCGTGGCCGGCATCCGCGCCGACCGCGACCGCATCGAAAAGCTGATGCGCGAATCGCTGATGCTGGTCACCGCCCTTGCCCCGACGATCGGCTATGACAATGCCACCACCGTCGCCAAGACGGCGCATAAGAACGGCACCACCCTGAAGGAAGAGGCCATCGCCCTTGGCTTCGTCGATGCCGAGACCTTCGACAAGGTCGTGCGGCCCGAGCAGATGATCGGCCCCAAATGAGTGCGCCCATCAACCTGAACAAGGTGAAGAAAGAGCGGAACCGCGCCTCGCGCAAGGCCCGCGCTGATGATAACGCGGTCCAGTTCGGCCAAAGCAAAGCACAAAAAGACGTGCTTAAGGCG